>Ga0123354_10001866_pt1 | contig 26681 bp, 13 predicted proteins | sample TergutLab28metaG_2_FD_97872 | JGI IMG/M metagenome (GOLD analysis project Ga0123354, IMG submission 97872) | Labiotermes labralis P4 segment gut microbial communities from Petit-Saut dam, French Guiana - Lab288 P4 | ecosystem: Host-associated > Arthropoda: Insects > Digestive system > Gut ...
GGGAGGGCTACATGAGAAGCATGTAGTGGCAACTTGGAATCTTGGGAACCATCTCAGCATTTGCTTATAGACTCAGGGAAACCAAGAAAAACCTGTGTCGAGGTGGCCGGTCGCAGGACCTTCTGAACACTGATTTCTAGCCAGCAGTCCGGCATCTAAATTAGAAACAGCAATACACACGTAGAAACAGCTATACACACAATATATAAATTGAAATGGACCACCACCCAAATATTAATATTTTGGCAACAAATACTTTCTTCAGCCCTTTTTGCAGAGCCAGTTAGGCCAGCATTCTTTCATTATATAGTCTGCTGTCAGGTCTACATTGAGACGGAATCCCTCAAATCGCTGCGCATGCAGTATGAACAAGTATTCTTATCGACACGAACAACGGGTCCATTACAGCGTATATAAATACTGTTTATATTCATACCAAATTTCATTTCAAAAACGAAAAATTTACATATGACTTTAGATCTTTTCCTCGTCCAGAAATGTTACATAAATTAAAATATCTGTAAAAAGTAAAGTCATTTGGCGGAAGGGAAACATGTGTGGAATGCAGTCTTTTCCTTAACAGGAAAACGTAAATTATAAACGAATTAACACAAAGTACTGTAGAAAAGATGAGATGTAAGTAGAATAAAATAAGGAGGACAAGATATTAACACAAGGAGGAACTACCGGAATTTACAAACAGCATCTGATCAAAGGACGTTCCAAGGGAACGGCTATGTAGGCTACATCGAATGGAACACAGAGTAGGCTACATCGAATGGAACACAGAAAACATGAGTGTGAACATTTATGGGGGAAATCTCTTGTAGTTGGAGACTTTGGTTGTTACGATAGAGTAAAAAAAAACAGGTTATGAAAATGTTGTGTGGCTGGATCGTGTCCTGTGACGAACAGCGATACTAACAGTGTCGATCCTTCAAGTTCGACTGTCCAAGAATTAGTACACTACATTAGAATAAAATGACATGAACAAAGAAGTTCGTCAAGGCTTTGAAGCAAATACCTAAGGCGGTTTGTCTCTACAAAGATAAGAGTGTCTTGTGATAAGAGTGTGAATCACGGAATGGCTGCTTGCGCGTAAAATATAGATTGCACTTTCACAAATGATCACTGACGAAATCCGTAAGCTTATTCCTACTTTCTAATCGGGCTACAATCAGACTGTTACTTTGCGAGGCCACGTACCGGGAACACGACGTAAAATTCCTTAATACCGATAAGTTACAGCGCCTGACGTTCAGCTCACGATTCTGTATCAACTGCATAAATTATCTAATGTCGAATGAGCTGAGACGGCTATAACGTATGACGAACCGTAAAATATCACGAAAAAACCGGCCACGGTAAACTTAAAGGTAAAGCAATCTCCTTACAAGCTTGGACAGGCCCTTAGGGCTCCAGGAGATTGATGTTCCCAGAATTTCTAGACAATCGTCAAATGAAGATGGCAAGGCTGTCAGCCCTACGCACCGACCGCCTTAAACCCGCAGGGGATATACCCTTGGTGCTCATTTCTGTCAGAAGTTCAGTCGACCCTAACCGGAAGGATTATGTCAATGAAAGATCCCAGTAAACCATCTGAAGTCGAACCAGTGGCCTTCCGGTTTGTAGCGTACCCCCATATTTAGAAAGCTACGGTCTCGAAATTCGTCTAAAAAAATGTCAATCAACATCGAACTGTGTACACCCTACCTGTCAGTGTTCTATCGATCTTTCAAAAGCATCAAATGCTAGAAAGATTTTTAAAAAAATAATGTTTTGAAGGACGCATAAAGAGGTGTTCGGGGTCAAATGTGACGCAGCATCCAAGCATTTGCCTGGAGGAAGAGCAACCATGAATAAAGAAATGCAGCACAGTCCTTTTCTGTGCCCAAACATGAGTCTGGGATCCCTGAAACACGACGCAGGAGCGTTATCAACTCGAATATAACGTGCAGTCCGACCTTCTCCTTCGTGCTGGTCCCACGTGACTCGTCCTTCTAGGATGGAGCACGCGCGGATCAGGCATTGCACGGCACGCGAGTTGCAGGAGCTTGCAACGTGCAGGCCGTCAGGCCACGAGCCAGCGACCTTGTGAGGACGCTCAGATGTGCCTGCCAGCCAGAGATCCTGCTGGCTGCCAAGTAGAATCGGCATGCATCACTTCTAAGACGATACAAACCTCGCTTTAGACTTCCTGGTGGTTACGATGCTTGTCAATATTCCGGTAGGGCACACAAAAATATAACAATCCTGGGATGGGAACCAAAGGGAACATAAAGGAAGAGAAGCCCCACAGACAGATAGATGGACGGATGGGGTAATACGCAATACGACTAAAAATGGATGGACAGAACGGGATACTACAGACATGGACATGCAGAGAAACTTAGTTTTGGGTAAAGGAAAACCACTGTGCAGTGGACAGTCCCTGTATGAATGAATAAACTATTCAAATACGTAAATAAATAAATAAATAAATAAAGGGAAAATGAACTTTCTTCATGTACAAAACAACTGAAAATTTCAAGATCTCATAAATTAGACCTGAAATACATGACAGAAAAGTCAATCCGAGTTTGTTAATTTTAATTAATTCCCAACAACAGTATGTCTACCAACACAATGGCTAAGCGAACTTCTGATGCAAGATATACACTGGCGCCATCAACGTGTGATCCTGGAACTGTGTATGATGACGCAGCTCTGAAGAATATGCAATTTTCATTACGGCGATTTTAGCGTACGTTTTAAAATAGCAAACCGATAGTAAAAAATGTGTGTCAGTCATCTACGTAGGTGCCACAGCTTATTAAACTTGGTGTTGTACCCAATTACAAACACGGTTACAAACGTACGCAACTTTCGTAAGACTGTGACCTCACGGAGGCTCGAATCAAGACAGCAGTCTTCAGCGATCGATCTGTCTTAGTTCGGTAATGTGCAACAACTTCAGGAGCACCCACCTGCCCACCCTTCTGGGTAGAAAATCTCCGAAAATGGAGGCGGCAGGTTCCTCCGAAACGTTGGTATCCATCTACCAAACTACATGGTGTCACATCTGAGAAGAACATAATGCATGGAACATTCTTTTTAATGAAAGTTACAGGTTAAGACAATGGCCCTAAATGTTCGAGACGTCTACGACGAACAAAAGCAGCGCAAATTGTGTACAAAAGTTACCTCATATCAAGTAGTTTTTTTTCATGACGCAACAACCCCTAGTGGGCCAAGGCCTCCTCATTTTCTAGACTTCATGATCACACTAAGACACAGCACAGTCGGTAGGACTCCTCTGGACGAGTGATCAGACCGACGCAGAGACCTCTACCTGACAAAACACAACACTCACAACAGACAGAGATACAAGCCCCCGGCGGGATTCGAAACCACAATCCCAGCAGGCGAGCGGTCGCAGACCCACATCTTAGATCGCGCGGCTATTGGAATCGGCACCGAGTAGTATGCGCATACTAATTTGGACGTCAGCAAAACTCTACAGACGAAAGCATTTCAACGGTTATAAAGATCAAATATCTTTCTCGAAATTCTTAACGACCTACGTTGCAGAATTCGAAGCACGTTCCGTACATTTTCATGAACACAGGTACAGGATGAGGCAAATAAAATGTAATCGACAGTGTGATATCCAGTAATGTTAAGTAAATGTCGGGACACACAGGCGTTTGTTCACAAATAAAGGCTTATGGAAGAGGTATGAATGTTCGCAAACACAAAATTCCACTGAATTTTCCAAGGAAGAATTTCAAAAGTGTCACATTCGTATAACCTAATGTTCAAATTTGGACCCATGTGTAACTTTAGAGCCGTGGGCCGTACGATAAACTCTACGGAGTAAAGTCCTTCCTTAGAAGCTAACAGGACCTCAGCTAGTCAAGAAATTCCCCGCATTTTATGGAACCAGTGCCTTAATCACCGCATTAACAAGCGCACGCCACCCGTTTGTATCCTAGGCCAGAGCAGTCCAGTTCATGCCTCCCCATCCCACTTCTTGATGATCCGTCCAAACATCTACGCCTGTATCTTCCATGTAGTCTCTTCCCATCTGGTCTCCCTGCATGCACCTCTCCTGTCACCCCAACGTGCTACATGTCCCGCCCAATTTCGGTGTCAAAATCGCTATTCCACCTTACGTTAAACACGTAGAAAGGCTTTCCTTCTCGCATGCTAACGGCCAAATCGCAAACCTGATCCCGTTAACTGACCGGGACGATAAAAGCGAAACGGCGATAAAACGGGGGAGCTTTGTGTGGTAGCTGGCAGTTTCTGTCTGAAATGGAATAGGAAGAAAGGATCATTTCGATTCCAGTAACAATCGACTTATGATATCGAACCCCTCTCGAGCCATGGGCACCCACACTGCCGTGCAGTGTCGTATGCGATGGGCCACTTCCAATACAAATATCGGGACCTAACTCCTTGAAACAGAGTCCTTCCTGAAAACCTGATAGTTCCTCAGGTAGTCAAGAAATTCTCCGCATTGTATAGAACCTAGTCGTTCACTACCGTGTTCACATCAGCCAGCTATTTGTCCCTGTCTTGAGCCAAAAGAATCTAGTCCCCACGTCGCACACTATTTCTTTAAGATCCTGTTTAATATTATCCTCACATCTACGCCTGAGTCCTTTAAGTGGACCCTTTCCTTCAGGTTTCCTCGTCAATTACTTAAACTCATTTCTCTTCCCCTCAGTCCCCCCCCCGGCCTGCCACATGCCCCACCCATTTAATCTTCCTTTATTGGGTGGCCCTAATATAACTGGTATGAGAACAAATCATGAAGCTCCTCACTGTGTAGTTTTTTACATTCATCTGTACCTGTCAGATGAGTTTCTAAATACTCAACTCAGAAGAATACATTTCTAGTGATACCTCTTCTACCCATTTACTGTAGGTGTACAGGGTTACTGTTTCATCTGACCACACACATGGACACATATACATTCGGTAGGATTCCTCCGAACGAGGGATCGGACCGTTGCAAAGACGTCTATCTGTACAACGCACAACATTCACAAGAGACAAATCCATATCCCCGCGAGATTCGAACCCGCAATCTCAGCAAGCGAGCGGACGCAGGCCTACATCTTAGACCGCGCGGCCACCGGGATGGGCTACGAAGAATATAGGGAAATAAATAGTGAAAGGACAAACCAAGGAGGAAGGAATGTGTGCTAAGTGCTGACTTGTGATTTTGTGGGTAATGTGGTGCGTGAATTCTTGAACTCGCTGTGTAGGGTCCATGTAACATGTCGAAGATAGTATTTGCAATGACAGGAAAATGTTTGGAATGGAAAGTAGTCAGGTCCCTTGAGATCCCCTTTTCTTTATAAGGTGCGTTCGTAAAACTGCGAAAAGCGACTATTGGCTTCGTCATGTCCGTCAGCCCGTCCGTCCATCCGTCCGCATGGAACAACTCGGTGCCCACTACACGGATTTTCATGAAATTTGATATGAGTATTTTTCGAAAAACTGTCGATTAAATTCAAGTTTAATTAAAATCGGAAAAGAATAACGGGTACTAGACTAGGCATTTTTTAATAATATCTCGCTCAGTTCTTCTTAGAATGTGAAATATTTCAGACGAAATTTGATAAGGAAATCAAAACATACATTTTGTGTTCAGTACCTTTTTTTTTAAAGAAAAGTTGCGTCATTAATGAGATAGTGTGGAAAAACACTGTAGAGCGGGGCAGGCCACAGATGACAATATGGCCCATGCGTATTGTAGGCTGGATACCTAAGGCTACAGACACACACTGATAATATGTAATACTTAGTGCTTTTAAACAGCAACAATGTTTGCACGAACGCGCCTCAGTGTTATAAGTACATTGTCTATATTGTTATTTATTTACTGAGGCTGTCAGGATGTAGGATAGACTGTACAGTACTGACGATTACAACCAGTGCTGTAAGTTCAGAATATGTTCGTTCCCACGTGACAATACAGTTACAAAGCACATTCGATAACTTAAGTTCCCGGCACAAAGCAACGCACTGATACCAATATTTACGGGCCTTCCTGGACCAAGCCATGGATCGGGATTTAGTCGCCGACCTCTCACCGCAGAGACCCGGCTTCGATCCCTGGCCATTCTACACATTATTTTTGGTGGACAACGTGGCAATTAGACAGGTTTTCCCCTGGACACCCCGGTTTTTCCGTCGGTACATCAATTTTCCCCTATCAATATAATTCCACCACTGCTCTATGTTCATTCACTCATCTATCGCAGACGCTGTATAACCTTTGCAAATGACAGCGTCTTTAAATAAAAAAAAAACTTTAAAAAGTGGCTTCTTCCCGTTCAGCGACCCCAATGTTCACATTTTATGGTATCTGATTAGTTGCGAACTGCCTGCTGCATGGGATACAGATTTTGACTACGTCACGTGCAATACAGTTCTAACTTACAGCCATGTCTACATCAGATTGGACGCACCGGCATTCAAGTGGTCATTGGATCGACGGCCGCAGATGACTGGACACGAGTCTTACAGATCTTGTGTCCAGACACGCGCTCCACACACAAGTAAGAGAGACGGAGAAAGTAAACATAAATAAAAATCACGACAAACAGACATAAAAAAGAGACAACAAAGACATGGGCCTCCCTTCTTTTGGGATGCAACGCAGTAACAGGTTCCCAATATTTCGGGAAAACGTAGTGGTCTCATGTCCAACGGTCGAAATGTCTTGGTTCTTCTTGTACATTACAGCCCTTGAAGGATGTACCAACAGGTCGTCTCGAAACGTCGATAACCAGTTACCCAGTGACGCGGCGACGTCACATCCCAGAAGAACGGAGACCGCAACTATACCGCTGCGAAAGCCTAAGAGCTCGCAAGGGAAGACATTAACGGAAATAATACATCTGTCCCTGTTCGGGTCACGAAGGCGAATGGGGAGCAGATTTATAACTCCTTTCATTCTTAATCTCGGATTAGACGGAGGTGAGTGGTTAGCTTCACGCTCCGTCCACTTAACACCCAGGCAAACAGCCCTCGGTAACCGTCGAATGGGGGCTGGGTGGGAACCAGAGCCGGTTTTCACACTTCGGGGTAAAGAAATATCACTTGCCCCTAACGGGAATCGAACCACGATTCCTCGGTTGTGCAACGTGTTAACTAGTCTCCATACAGACTGAGTTATCCAGACTCCAAATAAATACGTAACGAAAACAAAATCATTTGCAAAGCCATAATACTTCGGATATTCACCCGTTTATTGCATCTCCTGTAACGCTACGAGACCCCATCAAAACGAGTGTGAAATAAACATTCCTGCGACTTGTTTCTGGTAGACCTTCGTGAGGTCGTTCGTGTACACAGGATAACCGGAGAACGACTTCGCTGAGCCCACTCACTAAAATCACGATTATCTGACATAAGGTTTCAAGGTCTTGTGCCCCCCCCCCCCCTCGACCAAGCCCAGGACACGCCTCAGAGTCCTACGGCCAAGCAGCGCCATCTGATAGGTCTTCGTCAATTCTCTACAATATTCCTGCAAACTGAATCTATCTAAACACCAGAGCAAAGTAAAACACTGATAAACGTTGCTATACTTATCAATGAATGTTAAGAAACAATTGCACATGCGATTTACAAGTAGCCTGCAGGGATATGTTGCTTGGGGTGTCAGGATAGTTAGCATACAGTTATATATATATATATGGTCCATTTGCATGAACGGGACTGAAATAGAAGAGATTCTGTTTCAAGTCTGCAGGTGAATGCCCTCGTGTCTCAGCGGAGAGGCGCGTAGTATAAATAGACCGGGGGTTGCACGTATCCACATGTCTGCGTGGATGTTCCGCGATCCAGTCTTCATTTAGACTGTTCTGGGATTTCCAACGTTTTCCGCAGATCCATAAGTTTAAACACTGTAACAAAATCACAAAACATTTAATCGTCAAATCCTGTATATGGTACACTGTCGTAGGTTCGTTAACTTCAAACTGCATTTCGTCGTGTTTAAATTTACCAATCTTACTGCAACATTCTGTCGGACCCGGTTATAACGACCCCGTTTTATGCGACACCTCGTCTATAACGTCATATATTCCCCGGGAACAATTAATTCCTCGCCGTTACCGTAATATGACACTCCTCGGTTAGAATAACATTTTTTATAACGACACAAAATATTCAGGTTTCATGACGTCATAACAGAGTTCGACTGTACTTCATTCATCGAGGTCTATCATCAAACTGAACTGTATTTCATATCCCGTTTTAGTTTGGTACGATATTTGGTTTCCTACGCTAAGGAAACTTCAATTTATATTCTCGATACGATCCTGATGGTCCTTACAACCTGTAGTCCCGTACGTAGCTTACACGGATTATCAAATGGCAGTCACAACAAAATATCTACAAACATCGAAGAATTTGCAAAGGAGTTCGGTTGACAAAGTAACTGTACTAAATAACATGCAATCAACTAATACTGCTTAAAATGGTGTCAGGCCAATTATTCGTACAGAAGGCATTTATCGAACACAGCAAAATAAAAGGGATAGGAAAGAATTTGTATTTCAGGAAGCTTTATGTTCAGTACCACAATTGAAAGTTGCCCCTGAGCGTCAGCAAAATTTCGCGAAGGTGCAGATGGGACGCAAAGGTAAGGAAACATGTAATCTACAACCCGACAATACATAGTTTGTGGATCACCTACGCGCTCCGGACCATTTTTTTCTCCGGGAATAAGCACCTACCGCCACTGTGGAGGCGGTAAGTGGGTCACAGAGCCTCCCGGCAGGTGAGGACGAAGAAAAATGCTCTTGCCCCTTCAGGGGATGCAGCAATAACGGTCCAGCGGGTCGCTAGTCACTCTATTTTCTGAGATAAGTATGTTACTGAAGAACATACCATACTCCACATATCCAGTGTGACATTATCTCTTCCGTGCATTTTTATTAAATTCAACTGTCCATTCATGACACCAACACTGCACCTTGGATGCAGACAAATACAGTCTTACATCGCTCTTACATTTTTGGCGTCACGCGATCCTCTGGCAATTCTACACCAAGATTTAAAAACATTCTTGAATTACGTTTGTAATCTATTACATTTTGGGGGCACGCGGTGGCGCAATTGGTTGAGGCACTGTGCTACAAGCCGGAAGGTCGCGGGTCCGATTCGCGATGTGGTCATTGGAATTTTCGCTCACGTAACCCTTCCGACCATACTGTGGCCCTGAGGTCGAACAAAGTGAGTGCCAGGAACATTTTTTCTGGGGACTAAAGGCGGCCAGTGCGTACGGCTGACAACCTTACCACCTTCATATGCCGACTGTCTTAAAATCTAGGACCCTCAACCTCCTGGAACCATTAGGGCCTCTCCAGGCCTGTAAAGGGACTGTTTTACCTTTATAACATTTTACCAAATTGTAAAATCTTGGTGTAGTCCTTTCCAAGAATAACATAAGTGATGCCGAAACGTGTAGGAGCGATTAAGACTGTATTTGTATATATATCAAAGGCGCATATATATCCGTGTTATGAATGAACAATCTAATTCCATACATCCAGTTTGGACGACAGACCAGAGGTGGCCACGTCTTGGTTCGCGCACGGCAGTGGTGAAGCTCGCGCAAGTTGCCTGTAAAAATAATATTCAGTAAGTTTACATGAGCACGAGGCTGGCCGTGAACGGGGTTTCAAACGATCTGCTAAACAAAGGAGACTCTTAACTAATGTGCATTAACCTACTGTAGGTAGAGAGAAACAAGAAATAATCAAATAAAGATAAAATATTTTTATTATATTAACGTATGGTTCTGGCCTCAATTTCCCCCTAAAGTGCCAATGCCAAAGCTCATCCAGCCGGCCACCCCTGACTTAGACTATTACGTAAATAAAGAATAGTTACAATAGTCCGTAGGCATTATTCACAGCGTGTTGCAGTAGCTCGGGTAATATCGCACAATCACAAAATACGAACTGCCAGACGCTTGGTACAATCCAGACACAGACCCAACACATTACCCTTGATTAATAATGGTTGTTGTTACTTTATCTGATGGTGATGGAAAGTGAGGACAGTTACCACATCGGACACACGTGGAGCTACAAATAATCGGGCAACCAATTATGCATAACCAGCAATTTATCATTAAACCATACAAGTTTAAAGCACCAAGTCTGTAAGGATAATTTAGATTTTATTTCTGCATTACAAAGCAGCCGAAAAATCTGACAGTGGCTGATTCACTAGCTAAATAAGTCCAAACACTGGCAGTAGTTAGACACAGGTCTATTACATTACATACATGACCTTCCCGGACTTGCCTCCGATGGAAATTTGTTACCATTTTCCTTACACTTTTCTTTTAAGATTTGTGGGGACTGATGGGATGCAGTTCTGGACGTCTTCCATGTCAGCCTAGCAGCTGCCCACCAGACCACCCGCCGAGGAGGCCCAGAAACAGCTGGTGTGAGAACTAGCATGCGTGTACACACGTCTAACGGTGTAATCATAGTGGAGATCAAGAAAGTGGGTACACTATAAGCAGGACACAGCAAGGATGCGATTCGAATACAGAAAAGACGACAGAAAATACTCAGTGATCAACATGCTTACGCCTTTTCTTTTGAATACGTAAAGAGGCAAAGTCTCCCCTGTGCCCAAGCACCTACAGGCTTATAGTAGAGGCCAGATATCATAGCTTGGCATTAGGTAAGAATGGGATTCAGTTCCTAGTCTCCTTACACTATGGCGAAAGAACGCTTTTGAAAATGGATGGGGGTTCTCCACAGGTGTGGTGGTGACGAGAAAATAAGTTTCCTTTTCGGGGATCAAGTGCCACAGAGGAGAGGTAGACACAGTAGCTAAAGAGGCAGTCCGCAAAAACAATTTTATTTATTCAATACTAATGTATGACGACATGTTTCGGCTTTTGTCTTCAGGGATCTTCAGGCAGGCAAAGAGGCAAAGTTGCCTTAAAAACGCCACGAAGGCACAAAGCGAAAGCTTATTCTAAGTCTCGGCACTAGTCGAAAGTGAATGGTCAGCTTCACACCCTGGCCGCTTTACCCCCGGAGAAACAGCCATCCGTAGACCCTGAATATTCGAGAATGCGGGTTGGTGACTAGAGTCTGTCTAGACTATTAAGGAGAAAGCTCTTGCCCCTGCTGGGATTCAAATCTCGGACCAATCACCCCGCAACCTACTCACTGTACTGAACTAAGCTACCCCGACTTCGATTACAGGCATTTGGTTCGTATAAACGATCGAACAGAACATGCAAAGCCACACAACTTCGGATGCAAACTATGGTATCCCAGATTTTTCCTAATATGCTTGTAACAGGTATAAAAATGCCCAGACATTTCAGAACAACAGAACTATTCATTTTTAACTCACGATTAAAGGGACAGACAAAATGATAAGATAAATCCGTCCCTGCATAAAATTTCAACGGTTTCATAGGTCTATTTTTTACAATCTTATGTGAAAACACTGGCATCCCGCAGTTTACATTCCAATATATGCAGTACTGCATGTTCAAAACTGTTTTTTTTTTATATTTTTACGAACGAATTGCCGGAATATAGCTAAACGTTTTAGCCAAAAGATATTTCACAAAACTTTTATATTAAATAAATACGACTGTTGTGCCGACCCACCAATTTATTTATTTATTTATTATTTATTTATTGCACCTCACACTCAGGTATCCTTTTCGCAGCCAGTCACTTTAAAGCCAACGGACACTGACTCATTAGATATGCCAGACACCTCATTCAGAGGGTTTTATTACCCGTCAGGAGGCCAGCAAGAGTAAAAGACATCGTGGTTTTATTCAGCTCCTCCATAAATATTCTAGTAGTAGCCTAGAACATGCAGCATATCCTTCGCAATTCATCTATCAAAACCATCCGTCCATTCGATTCTAAATACCTTCTTAAGACTGATCAGCGACGGTCTTTTAATTAAGACACGCGCCTTTCTGATATGAAAGAAAAAAATCATAAATTTATTTCAACCCTGCCCCATAAACTTGCATGAGTTTCAGCCTCAGACGCACAAAACACCACGCAAGTAATAACAGACCACCGCCATACAGGGAGACAGAGTCTGAGCTGTGAATAAATTTGCAAGGTTGTTTTCAGCAGCCTGGGGGACAAGAGGGGCGTTCTGAGTGCTGTTTGTTACATCGACATGACGGATTGGTTCAGCGTGATCAAGGGATCCATCGATCTTGTTTCCGATTGATTTATCGGAGGACGATCTCTATGATAATTATTCGCTGGAGAGCTGGAAAGGCGGAGTACCGGACTCTAAATCCTCTGCTTCCCCAGCAGACCCGGAGGCAGCAAGAGCGGACACACCCCCATTTCCGATCCAACCCTCTCCCAAACCCAACAAGGTAGCCTTCTTTACAGCCTAGTCCCTACTACAATCTCGGCCATAACACACAATCTCTTATCAGCGAATGGATTTTAGATCAAAGAAACGAACTTCGCTTCATTACGCAATGGCAACTTTAACTTAATACGTATCTGATATTATAGTAATGAACACACAATTCTATTGATTTCAAAATATGCGTACGATACACAGTTTAGTTACACTGATGACTTTTACGAGTGGCTTAGTAAGGTTCTCTGCCTTCAACCATAAACTGGTTGACGTATGTCAAACCCTCCAAGCACTGGTCATGACGAAGGTAAAAAAAAAAAGGCTTCTCACACCAGACTATGCTTGAAAACAGGATGCTGGCGAGAATACTTGCAAGGGAAGCTACAGAAAATTATATTATTAAGATATTCTAAATTTTACTCCTCACGAAGTACAATCAAACTGCCTTAAACAGAACCTGGGCATAAAGGAAACTTGCCATTAGCGGAAAACTTAGTCTCAAGGATCCGAAGTCCCAAGGGTGCAAAACTTCGAGTACCGTACTACCGTACTAAACGGAGCCTGTCTGGAACGGAAGGGGGTGGGGGGGGGGAATCGGTCTCCTGAGGTTCCGTTAAGGGTAGTTGCTACTGCATTACTTGAATTTTAAGACGTAACTTACAACAACAGCGTGTAAGACGGGTTTCATCTTGCGCGGGACAATAACAAGTGGCGGGCTCTTCAGGAACATGGTAGCTTCTCTCCGCGTTCCCTCAAATACTGACTACTACCTTGTCGTGGGATGTTCTGCCTCGAAGATCTTTGGCAATCGTACTTAAAATAAGATGTTAACATAAATAACTCCTTTAGCATTCACGGATTAGGGTCTCAGGACCGTTCAGGTTAACAAAAAATATACAACAGTAAACCTTCGGAGGATTCTTTCGATAGGGTGCCAATTCTCCTTAAGACCTCTGCCTACGGAAAAGAACAGTGGATATACGATGCACGAATGACGCTAGTATAATTCGAACGTATGATTCCAGAGGTCCAGAGGTCCAGCGGTCCAAATCGATACACGCTTTAAACCTTACGATCACCGGAATCTGTAACCATACTGACCGGTAAGCACAAAGTGTCGACATTCACCGCAACAGAAATATGTCCCAGCAGTTCCTTCAGACCAATGGTATTCAAATTAATACCTGCCGAAACCTTTGTGACTGAATATGAATTTCAGCGTAACCCGTATAAGGTAAAAGTGTACTCTTTTGGTACAAAATTAAACAAAACTGTTTCAATTATACACTTTTATTTTAAAAATAAAATACTTACACACGTAGTTCACTCACCAACAAATGCTCTATTTATTAACTTGGTTAAAAGTTTTAATGTAAATTAAAATATACAATAATATCGCTCCTACATGTTTCGGTCTTTAATGACCGTCATCAGTGAGCTTTATCTGTACCTAATTAAAGTTATATTTATGTTAAAACACTCAGTAAAATTACGTCGTTATATAAATTAGGTGATGTGGCAGCATGTCGTAGAGAGGCCGCTCTATGACATGCTGCCACATCACCTAATTTATATAACGACGTAATTTTACCGAGTGTTTTAACATAAATATATCTTTAGTCAGGTACAGATAGTGCTCCCTGATGATGGTCATCAAAGACCGAAACATGTAGAAGCGATATATTTTTGTATTTTAATGTAAATAGTGCATTTGTTGGTATGCGAACTACGTAGAATTCAAAATGCGCGGTGCAACGATGAAAAATGCATACATTTAATATGTTCCATGTCCGTCCATTAAAGGATGATTTACATTTATCTAGCAAACCGACAAATACACTCTGTTACAATAAGCTTCAACACATATTATTATTCACAATTAATAATACATGTTCCAGCAATCGAAATTAATAATATATGTTAAAGCATATTTTACCATTGTGTATTTGTTGGTTCACGACATAAGTGTAAATATTCGCACACATATTTATGAAAAAAAAAATTTATTGGTGATAAACCTACCGCCGATTATGCAGAAAGGGAGGAATTAAAAAATTCCACTTACAGGATTATTAAAATTGTATTTGCAAGTTTCACTATCAAGAAAATGTGCTCGCGGAACCCTTGAAAGTCTCCCACGGAGTCCAAAGGTCAGCGGAACACAGTTTGAATAATTCTGTTTTAAGACTACGCTCATTATATTGATGTCAATACTAAATGGTGTGTATAAAATATCATGCAGCAGTCTGAATAAGAGAATGACAAGCATTTAGAGTTCAACGTAAAAGAGTTCCACCCAAATCTTACATCCATACAATGGTTGGCATTCTTAAAAGAGTCTATGATTATTTAATTCATCATTCTCTTGTTTCTTATTCTGCTACCAGAGATACACAAGTTATAACATAGTGTGTTGGCAGAAGTAAGGGGATAGCGTAACAGTTAGTACAACCACTCTGTCACTTAAATAAGATAACTGGATAAGAGACGGGTCAATCGCAGGCCCTTAGGATAGGTTTATTAACTGATCCTATAGAAATTGAAGAGAAGGCAGTCACTGCCTGCTTTTAGATAATATAAATGAGATCTGTTGGAAGAAAGTTCAATATTATAAACGACAATTCCAAGTTAGCTGCTATTCTCCGAGATCAGAAACACACACCAGCCTCGTGTTCCACCGCTAAGCTGCCGTAATTAGTAGTGTAGTTCTTACGTATACGTTTATATTACCATGTGCATACACATATGCACGGCGCACAGGAAAATGAGCAACTGGCAACAGTAGCAGTTTCATCCCTTTCTTACTTTCTGCCACACTGAGAGAAGAACACAGGCTGACGGTATTCGAGAATAGGGTGCTGAGAAAGATACTTCAGCCTACGAGGGACAAGGTAACAAGGGAGTGGGGTAGACTACATAAGGAGGAGCCACACGATCTGTACACCTCAGCAAATGTTATTCGAGTGATCAAACCAAGAAGAATGAGACAGGCGGGACATCTGGCACGTATGGGAGAGAGAAGAGGTGCATACAGGATTGTGGAAAGGAAACCTGGAGGAAAGAGGCCAACTGGAAGAACTAGGCATAGATGGGAGGATAATATTAAAATTAATCTTAAATAAATTTTTTCGGAGGGCGTGGAATGGATTCATCTGACTCAAGATTGGGCAAGTGTCGCGCTCTTGTGAACATGGTAATGAGCCGCCGGGGTCCCTAAAATGCGGAAAATTTGACTAGCTGAGGAAGTACTGCCAGACGCGCATAACACATACTCAGAAGGATAATTAAGAACAACATTAACTTATAACCGTCTTATTTTAACGACACTTTCGTAACTACAAGTAGCCCTTGTTTTACGCCCTAGTTGTGTTCTTATAAAGTGGACTTAAGTAAAAAAAAAAGTATATTAAACACGGCACTCCCTTAAGAAATAATGGAATAGGTATAGGTTAGAGGCAATCATAGCAATGACAGCCTGTTCATGTGCGGTATATGTGCATGTAATAATACTAATTATATTATTATTGTGTTACTTATATTAATATAGAAATTAACAAATAATGTGAATTTTTTGCCTACGTAAAATGAAAAGGAATTGTAAAACAGCTTGCGTACATGATCCGCATCACCGCTGTCACGGATGACTAAATTCGCTCTCACAGCAGCGGCCAAGCGTGCAGCCAATAAGAGTGTTAAACAGAAATCGAGAGAGCAAAAATAAAGAAGTTGTGTAAATTAACACGGGGCGTTACAGCAAAAGGGCGTAAAATGAACAGGCGTAAAGCAAGGGCTGCGCAGGCACAAATTAAATAGCGTAGAAAGAAAAAACGATTGTGCCTTAAGAACTGGAAAATATGGGGTGGAAGGGCCACCACACACTTCACGGCAACAACCAAAAATTTTCCGGGAGGACTACAGAAAACCACGAAAAGGAACCAGAACAGATGGTCTTCTGGGCAAAAAAAAAAAAAAATCGAACTCGGAACCTCCAAAATACGAAAGAGGAACGCGAAGAAATCAACTGCGACTTTGGTGCCATCGTTTCGAAGCTTTTTCAACTTTAGAAGTTACAGAGCATGCGGCATTTTGAGGTGCCTGAATTAACTGCTTCTTTTTGTCAGTAGTCCATCAGCGAGGAGTGCTTCAGATTAAAGCATTCAGCTACATGGTCTCAGCTAGCGATATGAACAGGCACATGTAATTTTTATTTCCTTATAAATCTCGTTCAATTACTTTAATACGCGCAAGTTCTGTACATTCTTCCTCATGCATTTAATCAATACGTAGTTTGTCGTGCGATGGTCTACAGCCTCTTCCAAAGCTAGTTTTCCGGACAGTACAAGCTAGTGCTTCCTCTTTCAAGTTTCATATTCTCTTTATAAAATAGCTGCTTACGTCTTCGTCCTCGTTTTCTCGTCCTTTGTTTCCTTCAAGGCACCTCATTTTCACATCTCTGTTAAACGTATTTGGCCACATCGGACGCCAAGAAACAAATGTCCGTATAAATCTACCAGACTACACGGCATCACATCCCAGTAAACATCTTCAAACGTCAATTAAAAATAAGAACGTTTATCAAAGAATACACAAATTTCAGTCAAACACAACAAAATAATAATGCTCTTACAGCTTTATGTGGGCATATTTTGGGATCACCTTCTTTTTAAGAACCTGTTTATTAAAACAGATGTTGGGACAACATTTTACTACTTTTGTTCTTAGGTTCTTGTATAGATTGACGGATTTAGCTTGACTAGCAAACACTTTAATTGTAGTCATCCCGTTGTGTTCTTTCATCAAAGAATATACAAATTTCAGTCAAACACAACAATTTAATAATGCTATTACAACTGTAATAGCATTATTAAATTGTTGTGTTAGAAAACTGTATATTCTTTGATAACAAAAAAACACAACGGGATGACTACAATTAAAATAAGAACGTATAATACCACAATACTGGGTAAATAATTCGGACCAAAGAGGCAGGAAGTAAACGGGCAATTAAGCTATGTAAGTATGTATATCGTTATTTATCCAGAATGCCGAAGTAGAGCTACTGTCACAGTTGGGTCCCTATCGAGGCTACGACTGCACTGTGTCCAATGGCGAGCGATGTTGAGCTTTTGGAGAATTAATTCAGAAGAGAGTGGGGTACGACATATTTCTACAGTTCCTACAAAACATACACGAATTTTGCACTCGTGAACATTGCCGCTCCCTTTAGGTGCCACTTCAGTTCTCTCTACAGAAAGGACGGTCCGAGGTTCGAAACCCGGCAGAGGTAAAAGATTTTTCTCTTCTTAAAAACGCCAAGACCGGCTCTAAGGCCCACCCAGTTTCCTTAGAAATCGGTACCGGAGTTATTTTCCGGGGTAACGTCGCCGCGGCGTGACGTGGACCACTTACCTCCATCGAGTGCTCAAATCAAAAATGAGTAGAGACATACCTCTACCCACATGCCTTTATGACTTGGACAGCGACAACTTTACATTAACTCTACGTTTTCCCATTCCACTTATAACAGTTTTTCTCCTCCACTAACCTAAATTCCAGTATATTCTCCCTCACCTTCTAAATTCTTACGCAGAGGGACGATGTGGCAAAGCTTTTATTCGGATGACGCACGATTCGAATCACGACTGAGACATGGGATATCCTAACTGAGTTACTTCGTTCTCTTCCTCGGTCCCGAGAGAATGCCGAGAGAGTACCTTTACAACAGACAGCTTCCTTTCACACTCTCTGAAATTCATCACCACTAATCACTACATTATTCTTGAATGTATATGATATGAACTGCTGGCAGCGTTGTTAAATAAGCTATAAATAAAAAAGTTAATACTTCCTTACTACATTCGTTAATCCTTCTGTCAATGCAATTCACAACCTCCTCCTTCTTTAAAAATACTCTATTCTTCTTTTACATAAGATTCGTCTATAACAAACTCTCTACTCAAAAGGATAATTATTTTGTACATAACCTCCTGCAAAGTTACTATTATAAATCCTGACAGAAAGAATGCGCAGACGTGATACCCTGAGGCAGGGTGTGGGCAAGGCAGTACAGTAGGACAAAGAAACCCCCCAACTTGTATACCGTTGCAGTGACAAGAATACAAAGTGACCACAAAAGCTAAAGGTCAGTTCTTATACGTAGTTGTGTCACTGAAATAAAAAGGGCGTACCCAACATGAACACAGCTGCAAATTGACAGAATACAGCATGTTCCGTCATAACTGCAGGTGGTTCTTGTAGACGCGTATCTGCAGCGGACTCTGCATGTCAAAGTTGTCAACTGTAGCAACGGGGAGAGAAGTCGACCTTTACTCTTTCGGGGGCCAATTTCCTAAAGGTCTCCTAACCAATTTATCTGCGAGTTCGTTTTTCCACACGGCAGTTGTGTGTCCAACCCATTGTGAGCTCGATTTAACTGCTCCCAACAGCACAAACAACGCCATGATTTAGTATCCAACTTACTCAATGGTGCAGGACCTCCCTTCGGTAGCGCACGAATATTCAGCAGGTCAAGTACACCCCGCAATGTTCAAGGAAAAGTGACAATCGCGGGAAAGTTTGTAACTCGGCTACAAATAATGATGGAAGGAAAGACAATAACAAAAGAAGCTGTCGAAAACAGCATGGTAGTACGGCACAAACACGTAAGGCGGAAGCTGCAAGAAAATCAGACGCCTCAACCAGGCTTCACGGGGACAGGTATGGATGTTACGAGTAAATTCTGCAGAGTGAACAGAGGAGAAAAGGCTCCTTAGGGCCTGGATAGGTAAAGCTGTCAATGCACAACACATTAAGGTGTACAGTACCCCCATTTTATTCTTAATATCGGCATCAGACAGAGATCAGTGGATAGCCTCATGCCCCGAACGCTTTACTCCAAGAAAAACGAACACCGGTACACATTTGCTAGGGCATGACATTATATAGTTTTTTGTATTGTTATTTATACTCGGCAGAATGAGCTAACTGAAGAACTGAATTTACTGAATTACTGCGAGATTCCAGCTTCCGCCGCGAAGTGGATGAGAACTGGGCCCATCTAGGCTATTACGCAGCGTGTAGCCGTAATTTCTTATCAACGTTTCGGGACAATCTATCGGTCCCATCTTCAAGGGTCAAGAATCCAATAATCTTTCTTATTGAATTGTTGTTATTGTTGAAGTTATTAGGCCAAATCCCACAATCATTAATAACTAATATTTGTTATCTAATGCATTTGTTATAAATACCAGTACTATAAACGTAACAATTATTGGTAGTATGTATATGAATGATCATAAACAATAATGTTTAATAATGCAGTTAAATTCTTCGTTGAATTGTGATGACTCACAGCCTAAAGGTAAATCACAAAGCGAACACAAGCACACAGGGAAAACATAAATAAACAAAATAGAAAAAAGAACACAGAGAGGACCAAACAAGAAAATTATTATTATTATTGTTATTATTATCGTTATCACCTTTATGCAGGGTATTACAAGTACATACCCTTCAAAAAAACATGTTTCTAGAGTACAAAGTGTTGCAGCTGTTCTGTATTTACAATTTGTTCTTCATGTAATTTCGCCCGTGAAATATGTTTTGTACCTTTAAATTAGCACTGTCTGCAGTATGTGTGCAGTGCCCAATGTGACTATTTGTTCGTAGTTCCTAAATTTCGTGCTTTCCTGGTACGTTACTCAGGAATTGTCTGAATGATTCTGAAATGGTTCCAGTCGCCCCTATTATTACCGGTATCACTTTGGCTTTCACATTCCACATGCGCTGAATTTATATTATTAGGTATTTATATTTTAAAGTCGATCAGCTTCTAACATATTATATTAATATATTATTATTATTATTATGTGTTTTTTAAGGTACTCCGTCATATTTCACAGTCCACACAACTCACGCTGCAAACTGACGTCCAGCATAACGCAAATCTGTTCAGCAGTAGGCCTACCCATTACCTTTAAACAAGACCTAAACGCTGCTCTTAGAACTGAGTGGTGGATGGCGACGGAGCCGAGCGGTGATGGCAACTGAAAGAGGCTCTGTCTCTCTCTGGACTTCACAGACAATTAGCTCCAAGAACTAGGGGACCAGGAAATGTGCCAGCGGATCAGAAAATAGTAGAATGGGTGTAACAGAATAAAGGGAAAAACGGAGAAACTGAGAGAAACCAGTTTTAAAGATTTGCGTGCAGGATTCAGAAGCTGTTCAATAAAAAACTAAGCCTAGGCCTCCCGCCTGAATATTCAGGTTAAATTAGCCTGTAGACTATACGTCGCACATAACGCCATACTGCACAGAGCAGTGTTAAGCGTTATATATTTTAAAACTTCCCGTCAGAAGAAAGATATTAATTAATAACATAACAACACAACAAATAAACACGTACGTACAATTATCAGGAATGCTCTATATCACACGAAAAACATGCTTCAAATAAAATTAACAAAAGTTTTACCGATTACGGAAAACGTGAAGTTGTAAAACCTTCCATAGTGAGGAAAAAATCAGACTACAAATACAGTTTGAGGAATTAAGACACACACCGCCAATCAAAACACACACACACACACACGCATATATATATATATATATAGTCAGTTGTTTAATAAGTTACAGCATGTTTCGGTCTAAATAAGGCCATCATCAGGTTTCACAACATAAAATACTCTGAGCAATTCAAGTACAAAATTCGTAAAAAACCGAGATTCCAATCTTGACAATGGAAATAAGGTTTTATATAATTACATGTCGATTGCCAATGTTACGCTCGTCCAGAAAATACACAGCTCTATTAAACGATGTGAATTAATAATAAAATTGTAATCAGTACTCCTGTATAAAACAGTAATAAGTTATTAAAATTTAGATTTAATCCTCTAGATGTATGACGGGATGTATAAGCTAAAAGCTGCTAATGTACAGTGCATTAGCAATACCCGTCCCAATATATGACAGTGAATTCTGACACTCAAGAAAGAAGACATCTGGAATCACACTATCAGAGATGAAAAGATTGAGAAAACCCGCAAAACACGCAAAATTTTAACCCGCTGCGATGAAAACCGGTAGGCATGAACATTAATTCACTCAACAGCACACTACGAAACCAAACAGCTGAGTCTAGGATCAGCTCCACATTTTTCGACGCCTTCGCAAAATTGCGAATGACGACTATTAGCTTCGTCATGTCCGTCCAAATGAAACAACTCGGCTCCCACTGGACGGATTTTCATGAAATTTTATATTTGAGAAATTTTCCGAAATCTGTCGAAAAAATTCAAGTTTCATTAAAATCTGACAAGAGTAACGGGTACTTTACACGAAGACCAATATGCGTTGATGATAAAATCTCGCTGGATTCTTCAAATAGTGAGAAATATTTCACCCAGAAGTTGTAGAGAAAATCGAAACACAGTTTATGTTCAATAACTTTCCGAAAATCGAGCCCTTTATGAAATAATGTGGAAATATATGGTATAGCCAGACAGGCCACAGATGACAATATACGAGTAATAAGAAGCAAGGACAATTCGACTTGCACGCCGGATAACCAAGGCAAGAAGATAGACACACACTCAGAATATATAATTCTCCTTGCTTATTCACGGCAACGATGGTCACGCGAACGCGCCTCAATCTTACGTTACACGTACATTGCCCGTCTTGTCTAAACTTTGGCACTAGTTGGAGGCCAGTGGTAAGCTTCGCGATTAACGCGATTTACCCTGGGCAAGAACTCGCGGTACCTAACGGGCCCCAGAGGTGGTCTGGGCAAGGCCAATACAAGAAAAATCTCGGCCCTGCCGGGAGTTGAACTCCGCCTTGTATCTCGCAGCCCGTTAGTATAGTTAGATAAAAGCGTGACCTGTCATTGCTTAACCAACCTTACACCACGTAGCGCTGACAGAATAAACAGGTCTGATTGGACTAAATGTGAAGACTTCAGTTAGACTGCAGGAGGAAGTTCTGTTGATTGAAAAGTACTTTAAAGCGACTAAACAAATCCTAGCAGTTTGTTCTTCAGTTTAGTCGCAACCAGGTTTAAGATCAAACATTTTCTTTCCCAGACTGGTAGACGTATGTAAAAAAAAGAAGTAGGGTTACAGTCCATACACATCTTTTATCATACGTGTAAAAGCAGCTACATGTTTCGGCCGTAAGTTAGTAGCCATCATCAGGCTCGATATAGAGCCTTGAATAAGGAAAGCTACAAAAATGTTTCCTTATTCAAGGTTCTATATCCAGCCCGATGATGGCTACATACTTCGTATGGCCGAAACATGTAGCTGCTTTTACATGTATGATAAAAAGATGTGTTATGGACTGTAACCCTACTTCTTTTCTTTATGTATTCGTACGTATATTTGAACACAATGGGGATGTCCTGTCTAACAATTATAAATATCCGGTAGAAGTATTGTGCAGTAAATTAAAAATATTAGGAATTGCTGTCCTTGGTACAAGACACCGCGCAGTCTGGTAGAAATTTATAAACGTTTTTGAAGAAAGCAACTATCTTCCACGTCTACCCTGAAGACGAATACCCAAGTTTGTCTGAAAAGTTGGTAAATTTCTGTTAGACTACACTGCGCCACACGCCGGCAGACAGTATTCTACACAGCCGCGGCTGTAATAACCTCGGTTCTTACACATACATCAAAGTCACAGCTGTTTACGCCATGATATGGTCTTCCATTACGGTGACAGACCCAGTTTAACATTCATACAAACAACAGACCAAACCACGGTACAGCGTTTTCGAATTTTTGTCCTGTTCAGCTGAAAACAAGCCACTAAATAAATCGAAAATCACTCAATCATCATTTCAAGAGCTGTGGGTGTACTGAGAGGAATATATGCCGCTCCATTACTTCTGAAGTAAAATAGGTATTCTGATTCTATTTCTCTATGTACAAAAAGTAAGAATAATCAAATTGCAGAAGCTAAAAAATCTGCAGAATTAAAACTGAAACGATTTTGAATATTTCAAAGCAGACAGACACAATCTCCTTTGTCACTCAGACATCTTCTGTTGTTCACAGCTGATACTTGACTACTTTATTTAATATACTGGATATTACACAGAATTCTTTGGATTGGGAATGGGCGCATTATAAGACGTGTGCCTGCACAAAAACTACAAAATATCTGACGTCATCTGTGTGTTGAACGAAATTCGAATTCGTGTTCCAAGTGTTCGGCAGACAAATACCTATGCCGCCCTTACCTACCGGCTGTACTTCCATTTGCAACAGAAACAAAGACTTGCGTTTAAGGATGAATGCACTTAAATACCTGAAACCAAATGCCGACAAAGTATCCCGGTTAGACCACGACTGCCTCTTTACACATCCCTTCCAATTCATTATTCAGTAACCTTAGAACTCGACGTTCCGATCCCGGTGGCCGCGCGGTCTAAGGCGTGTGCCTGCGGTCGCTCGCTTGTTGGGATTGTGGGTTCGAATCTGATCGGGGGCACGACTAAATCTTGATTGTTGTGTGTTGTCAGGTAGAGGTCTCTGCGACGGGCTGATCACTCATCCGGAGAAGTCCTACCCAGTGTGGTGTGTGCACTGTGAGTGATCGCGAAGCCCCGTAAGAGAAGGCCAAGACCCAGAATCGGGGCGAAGCTCCACAGGGAGACAAGAAAATCGGTTACTGCATACGCCCGAACATTAAGCAACTCTTCCCGTGGGATGTGTTACAGGAAAAGCTCATGCAGGAACACAACCTCACAATGTGGATTAGACGAAGAACAGCACTATAGGATGCCTTATTAGTGACTATTTGGTAGGAAGTGATGTATCACTGACGTGTGATTGGGAAATGACATAAGGCCTCGTGTATAAGACGACCCCAACTGTTGTGTGCGGTAATTCATAAAAATAAAACGCCAATGTATGGACTTACAAGGCACAAAGTTCGATCTGTTGGGAGTGTTGTTACGTAAACCATAAATAAATAAATACGTACAGAAACTCATCACAAATACAAACGTACACGTGCAGACACACAGAAGTACGCATGCCGCTAGACAGGCCTATCTGCAGCAATGGGAATGTGGAACACAGTTAATGCTCTTTACATGACGCAGCTCTATTGGTGTATCAATCACAAATATATATTAATATTTGTAATCACACGCAACACGTTGCTTTATAATCGTATTTTCTTGGCGACTAGTTTCGGGCCTGAAAGTGAGCCATCATCAGGCCATTACATATCGTTAGACATCGTTAGGCCTCTTGTTATTAGACAACACCCTTACACTCTTTATATACATTTATAATGTAATTTTAATGTAAAAAGGAGAAATCTCCAACCTCATGATGCAGAGATTGTCTGCAAAATTTCGTGTTCATGTGCAACGGCCTGATGACGGCCCACATTCAGGGCCGAAACTAGTCGCCAACCAAAATACGATCAGACCTTATTTTGTAAAAAGGAAACAGCCCACAAAATATCAATTTTACAGGAGAAGTGAGAAGGTGGCACCGTTTTACATATTAGAAATACTCTGAGAGATAGATATCCTCCACCTACCTTGGTTATTCTTGAAGATACAGTTGTCACATTTTTACATATCACAGAGGACCATTACTTGAATGATTCGTTCTACACAACTCAGCGCAGCTCAAAGCAGCAGTCAGCCGCTTTTCACATAATTGCAGCTTATTATAAAGCAGTATGTTGTGTGTGATTGAAAATATTAATATATATTTGTGATTGTAAATGCTGACGTTTCCACAGAATTCCGTGCTGACATACAAAGTGCAATATGTGTACTAGGATATCTGGTAAAATTGGATAAAACAACGTAAACATTTCCAGCGAATATCTGATGACAACAAATATGAACACGAAAGCACAAATATAACACACATTAAGGGGGAAGTGAACTTACGACTAGTTACATTAATTTCATAGAAATAACAACACAGGCATATTTCATTTGGGTGTGTCGAGAGAAGTTTGGGTGGGTCTCGGTCCCCCACGGGCCCACCCGTGGTGAATACGGGTTTGGTTTTGAGTAAAGTTCGCAAGCTCGTTCAGAGAGGGTGACTGCGAATTTATTACGGCGACAAAGCAGCTCGAACTGAGCCACGCAACGCCTCTCCACGCTCCTGCGCGCTTCATCATGCAAGATCTATTTAGCTCCCAGCGTCTTTGGTTTCCCGCACTCGGCGCCATGAAGCTCGTGGCTGTTAACTTCAAAACCTAACGCCAGTCTACCATTCATACAGTATGCCTAAAGGAAACTACACTTAGATGTTCAGCTCTTCAGGCAAGCACCACATTCCATACTTCAAACGTGTCTAGATCGCTTCTGTACTCCATTGTATGATCATTTACTTCAACTCCTGACAAGGGCGTTTCGGAACTCCAACTTCAAGCGCAAGGATTTTTTAAAGACAGTTCACAGTTATTCAACTACTCGAAGGTCAATATTTACGTGCTCAAAAAATTTAGGCGCTAGACCTAGCCTGAGGCAGTTAAAACCAACTCGAATTCTCTTACCCATTTTAACATTATCCTCCCACTTACGGTCGTAGGTGGGAGGATAATCCCAGAACACTCTGAATATGAGGCTGGGGGAAGGGAGGGTGGAGGGTCAGAGCCGGTCTGCAAGCGCTGATGAAGAGAAAACTTGTCTCCCCATGCTGGATATCGAACAACGATCCCATGTTCTTCCTGTTTGTAGCCTCGTCACTGCACTGACTGAGCTACCCACCCCTCCGATGTGGAAGAAGTACCACAAGCAGAGCGCACGGAATCCTAGTTTTGGATTCAGTGTTCGTGCAATACATAAGCATGGCAAAATCAAGAGAGTAACATGGCCGGAGTATGTAGCCTGCATGGGAACGTTAAATATGTACACAGAATTTGAGTTGGTAAACCTGAACAGCAAGACCACTTCGAAAACCAAGGCGTAGGTAGGAGGACAATATTGTGGTTAATCTTAAAGAAACGGAATATGACTGCGTGAACTGGATGCGTCTGGCACAAGGTATAGTAGTAGATAAGCAGTACCCTGTTACCGTCAACACAACTTTGTTACTGACAAAATAACTTGTCAATCACTACAGCAACATGTCCCGACTTTTAATCTTCATCATCCGGCTAATCTCATTCATTCTGTAGTCTAACTTATGGTGAGTTAATTTCAGTCAGAAAACACAACTATAATTGTATGCTAGATGATGGTATTTATTAGCAAAGTAAATAACTACATGTTTCGGCCTAAAGCGGCCATCTTCAGGTTATCACAATTA
>Ga0123354_10001867_pt1 | contig 26672 bp, 9 predicted proteins | sample TergutLab28metaG_2_FD_97872 | JGI IMG/M metagenome (GOLD analysis project Ga0123354, IMG submission 97872) | Labiotermes labralis P4 segment gut microbial communities from Petit-Saut dam, French Guiana - Lab288 P4 | ecosystem: Host-associated > Arthropoda: Insects > Digestive system > Gut ...
ACACGGTCTTTGTTCTCCTGAAGATGGGCATAATGATGCCCGAAACATGTTGAGAAAGAAGTTGATAATAAACATCTGATTGTTGCATCTTGTTGGTTTTCTCTCTCTTCACACTTTGCTCACTATGCACAGTCATGGGAACCTAAAGCTTAAAAACAATATTTTCACTTTAAGAATTTTGTTATAGCACTGAGTGTTGATTTTTAGGTGCATTTGCAAAATTGCAAAATGCAGCTGTTAGCGTCTTCATGCTTGCCTGTCCATCTCTCCATCTGCGTGGAATAAGTTGGCTCCTACTGGACAGAGTTTCATGAAATTTGATATTTGAGTTTAAGAAATCTATCTAGAAAATTGAAGCTTCACTAAAATCTGACAGTAACGGGTTACAAGAAGACCCACATACATTTGTCATAATATGTTGCTGAATTCTTCTTAGAATGAGGAATGTTTCACACAAAAATTGTAGGGAAAATCAAAGCACATATTATATGTTCAGTAACTTCGTTTCTGAAAATCATGCTATTTATAAGGTGATATGGAAAAATATGGTAGCACCAGACAGGCCACAGATGACAATATAATACAGTACATGTGCTATGCATTCTGGATACCTAAGGCTACTGACAGACACTCAGAATATGTAATACTTATTGCTCTTCCAGGGCAACAACGGCTACATGAATGTACCTCTGTGGTATGTTGCCTGACTTGTTAATACGAGACCTATAGCACTGAGTTTCCCTTTTGTGGTCAGATTCCCACATAATCGTGACTGCCCCCCCTCCAATATAGTCTGAATGATTGCAGGAGTACCATATTAATTTTGCATTAGGTCTGTATAAACCCCTCATGCCCATAAAGCAGTTACTCGACAGTAAGCATGTACATGTTTCACCTACATTGCACCCTATTGAACACTCCCAACTCATACATATATGTAAAGAACAGGTCTCCAGTATGTATTTATATTCATGTAGGTATACATTCAGGCAGAAATTTTGTCAGCTTGGCCTGGGTTATATGTTTGTGGTTCATTTAACAGTGCTTCCAGTAATTTACACTAAACAGCGCTAAACCTAACCATATTTCTTTACACTTAAAGTTATGGACTATTCTGCTTGAATTTTTCATACTTTTTGTAGCACAAGTTTAGTCCCGTATGAAAGTATTAGGCTCTGTTACAATTGTCTGTTAGCTCACCTTTATATATTTTTTTGTTTAATGCTGATTTTTATAATTTTGTATTGCTGCGCACACAGACTCATTTTGGTGATACGAAACATGACTTAACAAGAAAAGTGCAGCAGTATTGACTCATTTCCTGTAATTGTTACTTTAATTGTACTTCAGGCTTTCATTCAAAGGACTTGGTAATAATATAACAAAGCTGATTCCTAGAAATTTGCTTTATGGTTGTATTTATCTTGAACAATGCATGTGTGACTTCTCATGAAATGAACAGAAATGCTCTTGGTGAGTTCCATAATTATACATAAATCAGTTTTACTTCAGAGTATCAACAACAGTGTATGCTGTCTGTTGTGTTAAAATCTATATTTTATTTCCTCTTCATTTAAAAAGCTGTATTGTGAATCCAAATGTAAAATGTAGTAATACAAAGTTTATTCATTGTTTCTCATTACGTCAGACATTTTATGGAATTATTAAAAGAGTGTTGCAAGGTAATGTGTCAGCTGTCTGAGAGTCTCCAGTATGCATCTTGCTTGCACATATGTCAACTGTAGCTTGACACTCCTCATTCTGTCATCACTTGTGCCAGGTGAAACTGATTTTACTCATGATACAACAAAGAATGCCAAGTCAGACACTGAACAGAAAGGTACTTGCAGTGAACATACACACCACATCTTGAAAATGGGAAATTTGAACTCCCTCCAGTAATTGTACTACAGCTGTGTCCAACAGGCCTTCGCTTTTGGATTCCTGGTAAGAGACTCTTTTTGTTTGTTGTGTATAACAGGTATTATAGGTTGAAATTTTCGTTTGCCAAACTCTTCAGTAAGACATATGAAACAACTTGTGGCATCTGCCTATTTTTTTATGTTTTTTGGGGGGGAGTGGGTGTTAATATTTATTTGTATTCTGAAGCCATTGAAAGAAATTGCATGGATGGTGGGAATCATGCTGCGCAGGCTTTTTACTGTCTGCCTAAGTTTCTGTTTCTTTCTGGCCCAATTCATCCAGCAAAAACCTCATGTTACTAGCAGAGGTTAGAATTGGGATATCACCAGCAACATTTGTGTGAACAGAAATGGGTAGAGAGCTGGAGGGAAGTCTGGGAAGTTTGCGGGAGGGCAAAGTGTTATTTGAATGGTGTGAAAGGAAGTGGTTGTGACCCATCTGTGGACTGTCCACTCTGTAGCCTGGAGGTGCTAAGGAGAACCATAATAAATGTAAGGATAGGTGGTGCGCTCTTCTGGATGGCACCACTTGTATGGGATGAACATAGGCTGAGGGTGTTCCAGAATAGGGTGCTGAGAAAGATATTTGGGCATAAGATGGATGAGGTAATGGAGGAGTGAAGAAGACTGCATAATGAGCTTTATCTGTACTTATAACCAAATATTGTTGAGGTGTTCAAATCAAGAAGAATGAGATGGGCCTGGCATGTGGCACATAAGGGGGACAGGAGAGGTGCACACAGGGTTTTGGTGGGGAGACTTGAGGGAAAGAGACCATTTGGATGACCCAGGGGTAAATGAGAGGATAATATTAAAATGGATCTTCAAGAAGTGAGATGCGGAGTCATGGACTGGATTACTCTGGCTGAGGATAGGGAAAGGTGGCAGGCTGTTGTGAAGGCGGTAATTAACCTTCGGGTTCCATAAAATGCAGGAAATTTCTTGACTAGCTGAGGACCTGTTAACTTCTCAGGAAGGACTCTGCTCCATAGAGTGAGTGAGTTAGTTAGTTAGGCAGGTAGGTAGTTATCAGAAGTATTTTGAAACAACTTGTTCCTTTTGTTTGCAAGTGTACTGTTTGGTTGATGGCACTCATGTTCAGTATTTTGGTCATACCCAATGGAAAGCCTATCTGGAGGTTTCTTTGATAATCCTCGGACCATACAGGACGGCAGCCAAGTGTGTTAGTGTAGCTGCAGTAACACCGACCTTCAATCAGAAGGAATGTGATTTAGATCATAGTGCGGGACTGGCTATCCTGTGCAAATTGTCATAGTTTTTTCAGTCCTCTGACTTGAATTGTGGCACGGCATATCAGATACTGACTGCCGTGTGTCTGCATCCCATCACTATTATCCAACTGGGGGTGGTGCGAAATTTTTTGTCCTGCTTGGACCTGGCGTTTGTGATAAAATAACTTAATGTGTGTCATCCCATTGTGCTTTATTTAAGCTGTAGTAGTAATGACAAACCTGATGATGGCTTAACACTTCACAGCAAAATGTGTACTATAGTTGTGATTGTTAATTTTAATAAATGGTTGTGTAGACAGTTTTTTATTAGTAATGTTGCTAAGATATAATGTTTTAGCTGGGAAAATACAGGCAGTAACCTATAGCTTGAAGTTTTGACAATAGTTTTAGGATGAATGTGGGGAGTGCATATTGCATGTGATCAGAATCAGTTCTTGGGGACTGTTGATAGGCTGCAGTTGACACGCACTTTGTTGCCATGTTACTGTATTCCATAAGAGGAACACAGATCGAGCAACAGTTCAGTATGAAAAATGGTAGCCGTGGTTAAGGGGTGTGTTCTCTGTAATGTATGAGGTGAGGAAGAAGAAACGTTTGAGCACTGAGCATAAAATACAGTGTGTGTTCTGTATGATGTATGGGATGATGCAGAAGAAACAGATGATCCTTGAGCATACAATACAGAGTATTCTCTGTAATATATGGGCTGAGGCAGAAGAAGCAAATGACACAAAATATATCGAGGTTGACATTGAGCATATAATGGAACTTTGTAGAGAAAGACAAGACCAAAGTTTAGGCAGTTTTAACAATTTCACAGAGTGCAGATAGGGAGAAGGCTCAAAAGGCAGGAGGGTTAAAGAGGAGAGAAAGGGAAAGGGGTGTTTTAATGCACAGGCTCACCCACTACACTGTGTGCCAAAAATGCTTATAGACTTCACACAAATAAATAGAAGAGCTAGCAGTCAATGGCATAGTGTTCATACTTTTCAAATAATATGCACTGATTAGCTGTGTGGGTATCCATACATGGATGAGCTCTGAATATACTTGTTTTTAGAGTGACATGTTTGAAGTTTTATGCCTGATCCAAGAATGTAAGATGATTAGGTAAGGCATTGTTGTTTATGTGAAGTTGGTAAAACATGAATAAAAGAGCTAGTGGCTTTGATGATGCTGTTATCAAATGAGTTGGCAACCAAAGTGGTAATGCTTCTGATTTGTATTTTGATAGTGCCTGGGTTAAATCTTGACCAGGACACTCATTGTGCAAACTGACTTGTTTTGTGGTTTTCTGCAGTCACTCCAGGCAAATACTGGGATTGTCCCTTGAACTAGGATGACTTGTTTCCTTCCACATAATTGTGCACTAGCCACTAGCCATTCTACCACTTGATGTCATATAGTCTGAGCTGCAGGGGGTATGGTTCAATATACCACAAATAAATAAAGATGTACCTGCTAAAGAAATTAGGTCTGTGCACTGCTTGTTGCTTAAAAATGTTGAAGTTTCCTATCTTAAAAAATAAAGAAGGGGAGCCCATTATTTAGATTAGGGACTTTTTCAGTAATGAGGATAGGAGTATCCTGCTGTTCTGCATAGAATAGAAATATATATGGTGCTTTGTTTATTTACATACAGTAGGGCTTTGATACAGTTTTTTGATTACTAAGTTGTTACATTTGAAATAAAAGTATGATGTGAAAAGAGAATTTTTAATTTACAGTGTACATTACCTGTGGGTCAGGATGGCATAGTCAGTATAGTGACTCACTACGGGCATCAGATCGCAGTGGGAGATTTTCTCCACCTGTCCGGACTGGCCCTGGTGCCACCCAGCCTCCTATGCAATGGGCCATCCCAGCAGTCAAGTGGATGGGATGTGACTAACCACTCACCCAAACCTAGAGCTGAGGATAAAGAAGGAATAGAGCTACACTTCTACTCACCCTCTGTGCCTTTATGGCAGGTTATAGGGGTGAACTTAACTTGTAATTTGTGCCGTACATTACTCAGAATTTCCAAGCATGATGATATTACAGGTCTTTCTGAAATTCGATTTGTTGGGTTTCATGTGAGTATCAATAACCTACTACGTGGAGCAACTCCATCTGAATACAGTGGTGATTTGGGTCGACCCGCAAATGGACACTGACAGTTTGACATTCCTGATCTGTATATACAGAAAGGAGATAAAGTATACTACTGGTTACATTTTGTGGCTGGAAGTCAAAGCTGGCTTGTGACAGATCTTACTTGGACGGCCCCAGGTTTGTAACGCCCTCAGGAACATTGCGGTGCAACAGGAAGTCCCAGATCATTCATATGTGCAACCCAAACATTATAATATTCTCAACTCCAGATGTCAGTGTTATGTGTGAACTGTGAGGGAGTTAAGTGTGAAAATATGCTTGTCAAGTCTCACCATTGTCTGTTGAGGGGGAAACAGGTCTACTTTTCTTCTTTTAAGTTGATCATTTTGTCAGGAGAATAGGTTGTACTTTGAAATATATGTATAATCCAGAATCATGAGTTTATAATTTGCGGTCAACATAAATGCCGACTATCTCAATGAAAACTACTGAAAAGTACCTAACCTAACCTCGTTATTAAGAACATAAAATTTGTAAATTTTGTAGTAAAAATTTAAAAAGACTGAATTAAAGATAATGATAAAAACAACATGTTTAACTCATTTTCATGTACATTTATAAACTCTTTGAAGTCCATTTTCCATTTAAATATATGTGTATTAGCATCATAAAGTCTGTATTACACAATGAATAAAATAAAAATATCTTGTAAATGTAAAAGGGGTCACAGTTAATGAGCAGGAACAGCAATTATCCAAAATTAAAAGAATTTTACACTCTTCTGTAAAATCCTGAATGAAGTTATGAAGGAAGCCCAATGGCAACATTATGGTAGTCTTGCAACAAAATTCTATAATGAAATAAAAATAACATGGAACATTGTAAAAAAGTGACAGGAAAAGTGCATTAAACTGAACAGATGTTCCTCCTAATCATAACAATAAAAAAGTGGTTCCAGAAAACATGGTTGATGCTTTCAATAATTTCTGAGAGTTGCTAAAATTTTAAATTTACATAAAGTGAGAAAGGAGAAATTATATAATATCTTTTAGAAAATTACAGGCTGTTAAAATAATTTCAATCACTGAAATTGTAATAAATTTTCTCAAGTCAAGAAACTCATCAGATAAAGATGAAATAAGAAGTAATAATTAAAGAACTTGCAGGTCTCAAATTAGTGACCCAGTAAGCTATATTTCACTACACCAAAGGTGTTGTTTTATGACTTGTTAAAAAATCTGCATTTTAAAACCGCAGCTTGAAAAAGGAGACAAAGCTTTATGACAAATTACAGGTCTGTTTCAATACTGTCTTTTGTAAAGTACCTTTCAACATTACACACATTAAGGCTGATTCAGCATTTACATGTTATTAACATTCTGGTTCCAGAACAGTCTGGTTTCAGGAGAGAAATGTCTATTGAAACTGCTACCTACTAGCAAACCAACAGTTACATTTTAAACCTTACCCTGCTAATGTTGAGAATTGGATGAGCTCCTAATGATGCCAGCAAGGCAGATGTGATTTAAATTGGCGTTTAAAGGGTTAATGACATTCAAGGAACAAGTACAAATTGGTTCAGAACCTAACAGATAGGAAATAAAGAGCTGAAATAAAATCATCTAATGATGCTCTGAATTTTTTCTTAGACTAGGGAACAATAAAAAATTCTAGGACCCTTACTGTTTATCATGTACATAAATGACCTTCCTCCAAGAATAAGTAAGGGTAGTGGAGATTTGGCTTCAGGCATACTTAATTTTGGTACTAGATACAGGTGCATTCGGTGCAGAATCTTTTGTCTTCCAGTTTGCTATCCAAAAATTTAAATATTAACATATGCACAACTATAATTTTGCCTGTTGCTTTGTATGAGCTTGAAACTTGGTCACTGACATTGAGGGAGGAATGTAGGCTGATTGTGTTTGAGAAGAGGGTGTTGAGGAGAATATTTGGGCCTAAGAGGAACGAGGTAACAGAAGAGTGGAGAAAACAACATAATGAGGAGCTTAATGATCAGTACTGCTCACCAAATATTGTTTGGGTGATAAAATCGATAAGAATGAGATGGGCGGGGCATGTAGCACGTATGGTGGAGAGGCGAGGTGTATACAGGGTTTTGGTGGGGAAACCTGAGGGAAAGAGACCACTTGGGAGACCCAGATATAGATGGAAGGATAATATTAAGATGGATCTTCAGGAAGTGGGGGCATGGACTGATTGAAGCTGGCTCAGGATAGGTGGTGGGCACTTGTGATAGCGGTAATGAACCTTCTGGTTCCATAAAATGCTGGGAGTTTCTTAACTAGCTGAGAACTGGTTAGCTTCTCAAGAAGGATTCTGCTGCATGGAGTAATTAAGTAAGTACTAGATGTAGGTGACACTATCCATTTCAAATTTAAATCTTTGTAATCCAATAACTTATTCCATTGTTAAGTAAACTATGGCATATACACAAACTGACTATTACTTGTTAGATACTTCGTAATGACAGTGCAAGCAGTCTGCAGCCTTCTTAATGTCAGTGACATGACATTCAAGGTGCACCAACAATGGTTGTTACAAGCAAGGTGTGGGAGCACAGATCTTGAATCCTGTCATGCCAGCAAAACTGCTGGTTCAACCATATGTACTTGCAACAGAGGGTATTACTTCCTTCTTACCTTGTATCGCATCTTCATACGCACTCCTCATCTTTTGTATGCTGCGCAACAAAAGTGTGTTATGGATATCACTGAGAGTGTACGAATAAAAATGGTGATGAAGCATTGAATAGACACACTAAGAGTAAAGTGAGAACAGAGAAATATGTGTATGAATCAAAATGGTAGGGATAATTGGGCAAAATGTGCTAACACTCACTGACCATGCATGGATGTGGCTGGAAAAAACCACATATAACCGGGTTCACATGTGTTTAGTGTTTGAAAAGATCATTCACTTGTACATGGCCAAAGTTTGTAGTGAATTTTTAGTAACTTTCAAGCCTAACAGTTCTGTACAAAGCTGTGTTCAGTAATTAATAATTCTTAATATTGGATAAAAGACAAGAGTTTTCATGTGTGTACCAAATGGCAACTTCAACCATCTAAAATTCATGTAACGTGCTGTGATAAACATGAGTATTGATGAAACAGTAGTGATGCCATCAGCTATGGGTTTCCTTGTGAATATACCTTCTACTGGGCAAGTCAAATGCTACCTTCATGTTTGCTAGGTTAGATTGTACTTAATGGTTATTGTCTTAGGTTTTGATGCATCATGCAAAGGGAGAAGTGTGAGGATGTGAGTACTTGATGCAGTTTCGTTCCAGATTTCAGTGTACTTATCTGTGGCATGAAAGTACACTTTGTCCTTATGGGTCACCACTAATGAGACACTAACAAGTTCCTGTAGAAGTTGCACTTAGTAACAATGTGGTCAGTGGTCAGTGGTTAGTCACTGGACAGACACACTGCTTGGAATTACCAGCTTCAACATTTCACAAACCACTCATTTCCCCGTTTTCATATTTTTTAATCTGATAAAATGTGTAGTGAGTGCTTTTGTTATGTTAGATGGAGATTCAGAAAGGTCTTAACACATGCTGAAAAGATGTTTGGAATGGGTTGCCCACTGTCATGATACATAAGCTTTTGCAAGGGCATATGCAGGATACTGGTAGGGATAAAGTAAATGGTAGCTGGTTGGATGTTGTGAAAAATTCATACAAATTTTATACTTAGTAAAATTCTAAGCACTAGCCAAAACATGTCCCCTTTTTTCTAAATCTGTGATCAGAGTACCTGCACAGAATTTTGGTAACATACATGACTCTTAAACTATCATTAGGGCAGCCCCTCAGCAAAGCAAAATGTATTTTGATTGGTTATATCTACATCATTCATCCTAGACCCTTCACCTAACTGACCCTCTTTTCCCCAGCATAACCACACAGTGTCTTTAACATGAGAAGTATGAATGATGAAGTGAGGAGTTGAAGTGCTAAGAGACTTGCCTGCAGAGAATCTGATAAATGAATGATGTTACAGCACAACATCTGTCATTGGCTGTGGATAGAGACATGTCAGCTCTGTCTCTCTGGAGATAAAATTAAGCAGTTCAGTGGGTTTAAGGAATTCACAGAGTAAAGCATGACCAGCACAGCAACTGTACTACCTTGTGGCTTTATGGAGTGGTTGTAAATTAACCTCTTTTGTTTCAGGTAGCTACATTAATATTTCACAATAACTGTTTGTATACGTTATGTATAGTTAGTTTAATGTTTTCACTTATGAACAATAAACATAATACAACATGAAACAGAAAGGAACTGTCTTTTCACAAAACACTACCACAGTGTTTTCACATCTGTGAGTATTTTCATAACTATGAATACACGGTTGTTACAAGTGTATACCAAAAGATAAGTAATTAGTCTTACAGTTTAGGCAAATTAAATACAGTGTATTGTAGTGAAAAAAGTGTCATCGACTGACAAGTGTCCTGTAATATGACAACAGCTAATATAAACAATAAACAAATTTTGTTACACATATATTGCACAAATAACATATTATACAACATAATACATGAAACTGGAAAGAGAGAGCTGTCTTGTGATTAAGAAAGAGATATTGTAAAGTACATCCACAACAGACGGGAGGGTAATGCTGGATATGTTCTGTGTTGCCTGCACATATGGAACGTGCACCAACATTTGTTCAAGTTTGTATGTGCAACTCCATATACCTTATAAAGAGGACAACAAATAACTTGGCTATAAAGTTTCATCAGTTATCCAAATGCTCGGTGCTACATGTTTTTATCACTAGGCCTCATTACATGACATAATCATTATAGACTGTATTCTGTAAATATATCTGTATTGGCCTCCTGAGTGTACTTTCCTAGTGTTGTACATGTTCTTGGTGCTTTAGTGTCCATATTATATCTGTTAACACTGATAAATCATCATCGTCATAATGATGATGATAATTATCATGACAGTTGGACTCTTAACACACTTTGAGTATCTAGAAACTCTTCTTAAGAATCCCTCTTTATGTACATATTTTGTAGCTTGTTAGCTCAATCTTGCATGACACCGAAGTCTAGTAAGACGCCCAAACATTAAAATGTTTTGTATGACAAAATAAATCATGATGGTCTGCATTGTGCACTGTACTCAGTTCCTTTGTCTCATCTCCGGAAGTCCCGAAAAGCTACAGACCATTAGAAAGAATGTGGACATTTTTCTTCGTGTTTCAATACTGTACCACTACTCCTATAAAGAATGACATGAATTTACATGATGATGACAGCTCACAGTATATTTCCTAGATTAGCATTGTTTGGCTGTTGGCGTAGTGATGGCTTTAGTAGATGTGTGGTTTGTTTTATGTTTATCGCTATTTCTTTACAGTTTTCAATAGTTGTCCAAAGCTTGTAACAAATCTTTTGGGAAAGCAGTAGTTTTGTTTATCCAAAAATCTTCAGGAAGCTCATGATTTGGGACATATTCTGATGCAGAATGTAACCATATTTTTTTTATGCCAAAAATAAAAGATCCCTCTTCTGGTTGGGTTATCATGCTTTGAGTTAAACCAAACTGATCAGAATATTGAGATTCAGCTGTTGAATCTTGAAGTATACTTAGTGACTGAAAATTTTCTGTTTGTTTTGCATTTGTACTGATGACTGATGACTTTGATAAATTTTGCTCTGTTTGACTCCTGTTGCTGGACATCGCTGTAATTTTTGAATCAGCTTTATTTTTGGTTTTACTGTTAACAGAAATTTGAGCCTTTTCTGTACCTGTTTTATTATTCTGTTTGGAGACTATAATTTCAGCAGGATTTTCTGTGGGCCTTGAACTTTCCACCTGTTTCCCATTTTGATCATCATGTCCTTCAGTTGTACTGCTCATTTTCAGAGGGTTTTCTGACAGCAAAGAGCATGTTTCATCAGGTGGCTCCATGCTGGACTGAACTTTCCGTATCACATTTTCCTCAGACGATCCACTTGAATTTGTAACTTGTTTCTGTCTTGTGCCTCTCAGGTGAGGTAAGTCACATGTACGTTTTTTCAGACTACTTGAATAATTTGGAATGCTGAATATGTCATTTGTACTTTCATTCATAAATGTTTTACTTTGAATGTTTCGTTGAGTATTTAATTCTGAATGCACATTTAAATGTATTTCACTGTGCTGTGGGTCAGCAGTGCTCTTGGCATTAGACTGCATCTGAATCTTGTGGTTTGAAGACCCATGGGTAAGCTTACTATAAATTGGAATGTGTGAAAGGTTTTGAGTCTGTGTTGATGATGGTGCTTGAAGGTTTGTATGGTTGGAGAAGTACGGTGACTGTGTGTCAGTCTGACTTTCCAATACATGACTGACTTCCATCAAGTGTTCAGTACGTACTGCAGACTGTAAAGGTGGATCTTGTGCTGAAGGTGCAAAATGAACCTGCTTTACAGCAGTGCCAAACTTTTTAGTGTTACTTTGTTTCGTCTTATCTAATGAACTTGCCAACACTTTGTGAGTTCTTCCACAATGCAGACTGCCATTTGTATGTTTGCAACAAGTGTCATTGTCTGTTGGTACATCATAACATGCTGAATTATTAATATTGCACATTTCTTGTGATTTGGTCATTGAACTTTCTCCAACAGTTTTGCCATCTGCTATTGTCATTTCTTGTATCATTTGAAGAGCTATAGAGGAGTCTTGTGATTGCATTATTTCAGAATCATCACTATGCTGGCTGAACATCTCATTGCTGGTGTCAGTTTCTGTGCCCAAATCTTCTGTACAGCAGCAACAGCCATTATCCTCCAAGCTCCTTTTGAAATAAAGTTCTGGATTAAATGTGAGACAAGTTATGACCTGACATTCTGTTTTGGGTGTGAAAGCTGATAGGTGCATAAGTGCTAAGGCTGTTGGCATTGGGACTGACACTACATGAAGCAAGCAGTGACTATGCCAGGGGTGTAGAGAGAATGCTTGTGTGTGACACTGACATATTTTTGCGCTTTGTCAATACTGTAAGATGATTTTAAGAATAGAAACTGTGAAGGAGATGCAGTATTTATACCTTCATTCTAAGGTAACTTAATTTGCACATATTGCTCATTTGCAACAACAGTGTGACAACTCAAAATGTGTGATTTTTCAGGAGAGACTTTTAAAGGTTTTGAAGTGCTATAATTTTCTATGAGTGCAACGGCGACACAACTGCTCTCCAGCAGTGAGTTTTGCAAACTGCGTTATGACACTCTACCTGTTAAAAGTGCATCTGTAAACGTTTCTTTCTATACCAATAATTCAAAACTGCCCAATTTTGAATTGTGACACTCTTGTTGCAAATGTTTATATGTTTTGTGTTAATCCTATACTGTACTGATGGTTAAGTTTTTATATTAAATAGGTTTGCAAATCGCCCCAAAAGCTTTAGAAACATTAGAAGTGCAATACAATGAATATAAATATGCAGCTATTGCAAGAAAGGGCACAATTTCAATATCCACATGCACACATTTTTCTCTCTTATGTGAGATCTGAGGTTTTCACAGCAGTGTTGAAGATCCTTGACTTGTGGAATCAGGAGTGGCATATCCTTAAACCTTTCTTACCAAAAGTTTCTATTGAATCTTTCAACAACATAGGCCAGCAGCAGTGCTTAGTCTTAGTGGTGTCGGGAGTGAGAATGTGGTTCGATAAAGCAGAGGGTTTGCAAGACAGGTGACCAATGAGACCCACAGGTAAGGGAATGGAGGCAAAGCCACTTCAGGTCAACAAGAATTGTGAGACAGTAAGTGCAAGAAAACAGGGATACAGAACAAATTTTTGGGATGAAAGAAATGAGAACTCAGCAAAACTGTGTTCCAGTCTGGTAAAGGTGTGTTTGTACAGTCACAAAAAGTGACTAACAGTCACTTTTTGTCATGTCATGTCTGTCTGTCCATCTGCTTGTCTGCACATATCAACTCAGCTCCCAATGGATAGTTTTTTGCACAATTTAATATTGGCGTCATTTTACTGAAGCCTGTTGATCTGGATTGATATTTGCAAAATTTGATATTGGGAGATTTTTTATTAAAATCTGTCGATAAACTCCAGATTTGGTTGAAATCGGCCAAAATATTGGGTACTTTTTATGAAGAATTAAGCATGTTAGCATTATTGACAGTGAATTGCAATTAAAGTAGAATTTATCTCTTGAAACCAAAGAGTATTGGGCTGTTAGGTTAGCCAAGGAGGTTTGAGCAGGATAAAGTATTTATATTGTTGACAGTAAAATATGTAGCTCAGCAACAAAGCAAAGAGAGAGAGCACTGAGTTCCCATGGCAGCAAACTGAATAATAGTTGTGTCTCACTTCACTGTGAATGTTTGACTGGTTAGGCAAATGTGCCGCAGTGTTATGTTATACATATATACATAGCATATCATGTTCTAAGTTGCTTGTTTTGGGGCAGACTAGCCTAGGCTAGCAACCAGTGTAGTATTGTGAGATGAGTTTTTTTTTGGGGGGTGCAGATTCTAATTTTGTGTTATTTACTACCTACGACAGCATGCATTTTCTGCTGCACAGCATGCTGTGCTATCATTCCATTTTTCCAGCCGTTTCAATTTTCTTACTACACCAAAGTTTAAACCAAGGATGACACACAAAAGCAGGTGGGGGTGCAAGTGCACATATGATACAATCATAATCATGATGACAATTCAGCAGACAACAAAAAATGACCTGAACAATTTGTACTTGCACAAGCAAGCAAATTCCCTTATGTTGCAGTGACTCCAGGCCCCATTTAGACAGACAGAAATGACAAATAAAGAAATGGAACTTGCATGATGTTGCAGGTAGTTAACAACCGAAATAAGAACCAAACTTTTCACCATACCAAGCAAGGACAGTGACCTGGTCTAGTTAACCAAAACAAACAACTAAGAAAGGCAAACCTAAATTAAATTTAGCTGAGATGCCCTCCAGTTGGTTAACCAAGCAAGAGTGATGTGCCAAGGCAAAAAGTGTTAGACAGAGGTGAGTAAGTGGGAAGAAGAAGTGACAGGAACACTGGTTGTGCATGCTACTTATGGTGCCCATCAAGAAGAGATGTTCACTATCACAGCACAGTAATAATCTTTGTATGGCAGTGGACAGGTTTAGTCCATACTTGTCTGTAACCATCTGGTCCTCCAGCTCTGGGTCTGTTAAAGCTGACTGCAGTTGAAATAACAGTTTTTCAGAGACTTGAGAAATCTCTTGAACTGCGTGGTTCTGTTAAACAAAAAGCAACCTGTTGGTTACATATAATATGATTAACTAAGCAGTATTATTCATATGTCTGTTATAATTATGAGGGACTACATTATATATTATTATTTCAAAGAATGGTGCCAAAAGCTGTCCGGAAAAAATTGTTACATGTTAAACCTCATTGTAGAAAGGGTACAAACAGGTGTTTTTAACAATACAAAAATGACCCTATTATGTAGGTTGACAATGATAGTTTACCACATCTGAACTCATTGACTTTATGAGCTTTGTCCAGCAATGTGTTGAAATTTGACACACTATGTTTTTGGGACAGGATTGGTTCCCAAAATGTAGCGTGTCAGATTTTAATACGTATGATGGTAAAAGTCCATGAAGTCAATAAATTAAAGTGAAAAAAAATCATAAAATGAGATAAAATATATTACAAATTAAAAAAACTGCTCCACACACTGCTGTATCAAGCGTAATAGTCATACATGTACTCTAAATATTTTGATGTACCTGCAGTGTGCGAAATTTGCAGCATCTTCTGATGTATCCGCCCTACTGGGATATAACACTGCGTCACTGGGTGACTGTCATCCTAAAATTTGAGGTAATGTAGTGACCATATATTCAAAGATCAAATTGTCTGATATTTGTGGATATTTCAACCCGTGCATATGAGACCCTACATTGTTTTGAAACATCAGAACTCATTTACTGAGTGATGCAGCATCATATCCATAAACAATGGCTGCCTTGGAGACACTGCTGCAAAACCTTACATCTTGCATCTTCTTTTGTCCATTGTTTGAGATGTATTGAATACTTTGAAATTCTTACAGCAAGTAGAATTATGTCTTCAGGGACATGATGTTTTGTGGAGATCTGTGGCCTTCATTTTCAAGGTAAGCCCACCCTGACAATGGAGGTAGTATGTTCTTGTATGTTGTTGGTACCCATATATTAGACTGTAGGTAAAGCTACCCCTTTACTGATCTGGACATTAGGGCTGCGGGAGACTGAGGCTCCCAGAATTTCTAGACAATCAGCACATGAAGGTGGTAAGGGTGTCAGCCCTACCTATTGGCTGTCTTTACCCCCTAGGAGTTATCCCTGGTATTTATTTATGTCAGAGGCTTTATTGCCCACAGGGCCACAGTGTGGCTGGAAGGATTAAGTCAATTAAAAGTCCCAGAAACCTCATCAGGAATCAAACCCACAACCTTGTGCCATGTATTAGTCTATACTGTGTCATAGTGCTTTTTGTCGTGAGCACGTCAAATCTCGTATTAAAGGGGTGACTGGCATTCCTGTGGTTAACATTCTTAATTTCATATGGTAAGTCATAACACTTCCACCTTCTGATTTGGCCTTATCATGTCACTGCTGTTTTACATACAGGCTTCTGTAGCCTTAGTCTGTTAAACTCATTAGTAAGATGTGGTATAATTTTCTGGGGGGCAGATAATGAAAGTATACTTATATTTAAGCTACAGAAGAGGGTGATCTGGAGTATGTGTGGTGCTGGGACAGGTACATCTTGTAGACAACTATTTAAGTATTGCAAGATATGAACGGTCACTTCATTATATGTATTTGAAGTGTTATGTATTTTAAAGAAGTATAAATCCACAATACAAAAAAATTAACAGGAACATTATCTTAATGCAAGGACAAATATGGATGTACATACAAAACCTTGTAATACAAATCTCTATAAAAAATTGTAATTAATATGGGAATTTGATTGTATAATAAGGTACCAATTAATATAAAGAAGTTGGAGGAATATAAACCCTATAAAAGAGAACTGAAATATTTTCTCATAGATCATGCATTTTATTCAGTAGAGGAATTATTATGTTACTGATTTGATGCTATAGCAGCTTGGACTAAATAAAATGATAATAACATTTAATGTTGTATATGTACAAATTGTTAAAATAAGTAACTGCAGTATGGATATGTGTATTGAGTCAGTATGAATTGTAATATAGTGATATTATTAATAACATGAAGTAAATATATAGAGAGGTGTGTTTTAATTTAGCTATGTTTTATAACATTTGTTTATTGTATGATAATGTTGTTACATTTTATACTTACGACATACTTGACATGTCTAGAGTCAATGCGTGACTGACTGGAGTGAATAAAGAATAGTAATAAAAAAAACAATGAAGAAGATGAGCTTTACTCTTACTCTTAATTCACACTAACATCAAAGCATCAAAATGTTCTTCCACACCACAGTATGACTGTACATGCTGAAAGACAGCCAGGTAAGGGCAGTTGGTAGAGTGACTAGGCTATGGGCTGGATGGTCTGGGTTTCAAATTCTGGCTAAGGGGGCTCAATCAGCTTCTATTCAGTGCGTAATTGGTCCCCTCCCACCTAAGTGGGTAAAGCAGTCGGGGAGTGATGTTAACCCCTCACCTCCATATACTACCAAGGTTAAGAATGAGTGGAGCTATACCTCTACTCCTCTAATATGCCATCATGTCAAGCACAAGGAAACCTTTTTACAGCAAAGGAAACCTTTCATGTGTGTCCTGATTTGTAACACACCTGCGAAAATTGTAACAACTGGAAATTTTTTTTAATTACACCACCACACTGTCGGTGGGTCAGTTCAATTGGTAAAGTAGATGTACTGTCTATGTACAGAACTTCGAAGGGGCTAGCAAGTATTCTGAATGATGCTGTGTCCTGTCTATAGTCCACAAATCAGGCCATTCTGAAGTCCACAGACCTAACTTGTCAAGATTTGCTAATGTTTCACACAGCAGCCTAACTTTATTGTCCACAAAATACTTCTCAGGTCATGACTGTAGCAATGTTCTGTTTGAAAAACTGAACAGTTTCACATATTATGTACAAGGAATACACTCTAAATAGTTACATTATATCATAACATATTATGAATACTGATAGTGCCGTGATAGTTACTAATAACACCAGACAAACTTAAGGATGTGAGAAAGCATACAGTGTGGGTGGAAAATTCACACTGAAGCAATTCCGTAAGTTTTGTGTTTGAAGAGTACTGTGGATAAAGACTGTGGTTCAATTAATCTGCTGATCACAAATACAAACGTCCAAAAATATATTGTGATGAAAAGGCTCTGTTCATAAATTTCACAACCTAGTGAAGAGCTTTTATATCTCTTTTTCTTGATAATCAGGAATATGACTGTGGGTCAGACTGACCTTTAAACTGCTATAAGCACTAGACTCTGATGATGATATAATATTCTTCAGCATTCCTTGCACCTCGGCTACTAGTTCATGGGCCCGGGCTTTGTTCAGAGGTGGTCCCCAGCCACGTAACCATCCCCGAACCTCTTGCTGGATCTCTGACATTCGATCCTGAATGTGACGTATCTCATTCTGCAAGTGACACAGTATCTAATATACTGGTTGGAAATTTCTTCTCAAGTTTTGTGATACCTAACAAATGTTGTTGCATGTACTTCCGACTGTTAGTCAAAAAAGTTGGATATTTGAGAAATATTATTGTATTTAATAATTTTGAGAAAATTACAGAAGTTTCCAAATATTAGACAAATTTGACAATTTCTTCACTTGTATTGGCTGGGCCCTTTGGCCTGGAAGTATTATAAATTAAGTTCTGAAACCATTAACAAATTTTACAAATTTGATAGGACTTATTCAGTGTCGGGTCAGTCCACCCTACACAGAATAACAGACAAAATGCACACATACATCCACGCCTAAAGTGGGATTGAAACTCACAAACCCAATGTATATAGTAGCCAACCACAGAAAGTTCCTTTGGCTATGTAGCCACTCTGAGTGGCATTTTAAAGTGTAATTAAAATAATGCAAGAGTTGTCTCAGAATTAAAATCACAGTGCTCTGAAACTGATTGGCACCACTACTGGTTTTTGTAATTAAAAACACAGATTATGAAAACATTTAATATGCACTTTAAATAAAAAATGAAGGCATTCTCTACAGATTCTGACAGCACTGCAGCATAAGACTGAGTTTCTGGTATACGCCAGTTAGATATCCATGCAAAGCTAAATATCTGCACAAAACACTTAACACTTTAAAAAGACTCATAGTAAGTGATTTGAAGGCTTCAGGAAACCCATCAAACTTGAGTATAAATGCTCTCAAGAAGACAGTACGATGCACAGGTTTACCAAAGAATATGGTCTTCTAGGCACTGTTTTGCTCTGTGTGAATGTGGCATTGCCAGAAGGCAGTGATCCTGTCTTCATCCTTGTTGTGGGTGGTTCTGCATGCTCACAGTTTTGGTAAGTTTTCCTTCCTGAAAGTAAAGTGTGTGGTTATGGCAGCCCTGTTTGTAAATGTGAAGCCATGCTGACATATAGTGGCATGGAGGCAATACTTCATTCTCATTTAGTGTGGAGTGGACTATGAATGGATATAAGAAACAGGAGGCAGAAAGTGATAAGATGCTGGTCTCATATTTTAAAGATGTTTTCTAATTGCAAACTGGGCTTTCCAACTTGCCTTTATTTACATCCCTTCACAGATACACTGAGCAGTGCATAGGTGTAGATGGATGACTGTCTTGTTCCTGTGTCAGTGGTATTCCTGGGATAGAATTCCTTTTTGCCCTTTGTTTGGTTTTCAAGTTTTGTAGTGACACTACAGCCACTACAAAGGTTGCATAGTGTCACATGATATGACACAGTGATTATAGGTGCTGAATTTGAAGGGAGATAATTAAGGTCAAATAAAAAAAAAAAAAAGATCTTTTATGTACAATGATACATGGTTTTATATGATATGCACTTCAGCTGAGATCAGCCACTGCAAGCGGCTAATGACTAGTACATTAGAATTTTGAAAAATAATAATAAAAAAAAAAGTTTTAGATGACCTTCAGAATCCAAGAAGATTAGACAATGTGATTGAAATGAGGTAAATGACTCATAGAACATGTACTTACATTAATATGTATATAAATACAGTTGCAAGCAGTGTTATGGTACAGTTATGTATATTTCTGACATAATTCATATGACATAGTTTTTACAATCAAATATAAACTCAATATTTCTTCAGGGTCAACACCCATACCCACCCAATGAGCAATTTTAGGTGTGTGCTTGAATGCTTCTTTGTACTCTCATCCATTTTTTAATAAATTGAAATGATATTTGAGGACCTAACAAGAGATTGCAGTCTGGTAGGTACGTACTGATATTTCTGAGGAACCTGCTGCCTTCATCTTCAAGGTGGGTGTAAAAAATAATCTTGAACTGGCATAAAGTTTCTTATCTTGAAGATTCAAGTCTTGTGGGATCTTATGTCTGTCAACCGGAAAACAGGTACTTATTTTTTAAAGAAGTGCAGTGCCTCCATAATGATGGCAAGTATTTATCACACAACATGGCATCACATCCCTGAAGACTTGAATCCTCATCACCACCAATGCTAGAACTCTCAGATATCACATAATTATTAGTATTATGTAATTCAGTCATTTTTCAGCACCAGTATAGGCAATAATTAAACTGGCTTAGGAATCTTTAATGCAGACAGCCAGTTTGAAATTGAACTGAAATGTATGGAGTACCTTTACAGATGAAACCTGAGGACGGAGGGCCAGGGCCTACTTGTGAATTTATTCTATGTATTGGCCTTAGGAGGGGATTGGAATTCCTTGGGATAGCAGCCAGATTTTAAAATTAGGAGAAACACTATTAAACATTCAGAAATGTAGTAGTCAACCAGGTGGACCAAGATCATGTGCTGAATATAGGACACAGTAAATTCAGTAGCCACTGCCAGAGTGACATTAACTATTCTGAATATTCAAGTCTTCTGGGATGTTATGCTGTGTCAGGGTAGTTAGAGATGTTTCAAAAGATTGTAATGTCTCCATCTTCAGGGTCAAGTAGTCCAAGAAGAGTTCTTGGAATATTTGACCCTGAAGATGACCCATCAAAACATTATGCAGTGCCCCAGCAACACAGTGTAATATCCCAGAAAACCTGAAACTTCAGCAACACTGCTGTGAGAACCTACAATCTTGTATTAACCAGTTCATTCCCCTAAGATGCTCACAATCATTGTGATTATGGAAAGGGGGCACTTTCAAGGACTGGAGCCATCCAATGCCTAGGGGTATATCTGGTTCACCCTGTCTCTGGAGGTCATGAATACAGGGACCTGGTCCTCCAGTTTGGGCATTGGGTGAGAGGGTGAAAACCTCTCCCTGTAAAACATCATGTGTCTGGAAACCTGAAGAAGCCAGAGCCAATACTGGGCTGTTGTGCCATAAACTACACCAACTAGTTCATTACTGAAATATGCTTTACCCGTAAGCATTTCTTTTCTGGATCTATGGATATTTTCTTGAGAGCTCTTTCGCTTTGATTGACGCCTTCCTTGTTTTGTTATTTTCTTCTGGTTACCATTTGTAAACTTCCCAGCCTTTGGGAATGCTCCTTGTGCTTCTGTTGAATCAGAGGCTACTTCCTTTGCATGAAATCTTTCTGAACTTCTTAATTTATTACTGTTGCTTTGACTGTTGGGTCCTTCCCTTTCTACAGTAGCAGAATGCAGAACCTGAAATTTAAACCTTCTTACATCTGGTTTGTTGTGCAGTGACTTTCTTACTATCTTTTTATCTTTAGTAATGTTTCTAACCACAGTTTCGGTTTCTATCTTATCAGGTGAAGAATCACATGAGGCATCATTCAGAGTCTGAAAATGTGATTTTCCAGTTACCACAGTTTCATAATCTGTAGTTGGTTGTATATTATTACTCATAGATGCATCCTGTTCATACTCATATGAACTATTCTTGGAGGTACTGTCCTTGTGGTCTGTGTCAAAACTTAAACTTGCAAACATGTCAGCAGACATGGCAACTGAATCTGCTTCAAAGGCAGTAGAGTGAGGGCGAACCATTCCATAAGGGACTTGAGTATTGCAGATTGACACCATATCTTCAGTTGTGAAGACAGCTGCAGTAACAGCTTCATTGTTTGTACTAATAGAAATATCATCATTGTTCACTGTATCTGCAACTGTCAGCAAAGTACTGTTTATTTCATCATCATTAATAACCAAATTAATTAAGTGGCTCCAGTCTGCACTCAGGTCCTGAATGACTGGAGAACAAGAAAAGGAATTTTTTTCATCATCAGCTCTTATAAGACCATCATTTTTGTCCATTGTAATAGAAATAATGGGGTCACCATTCATTTCCTGTGTGTCAATTTCCATAAGCAAAGTGGTACTCTGAATGGTTTGTATTTTATTCTCATTGTCAAAGGCCTTGTGATACTCTGAACTATCATGACACATGCCAGTCTCAAACTCTGAAAAGTATGTGGCACTGGAGTCGCTGTCATGCTCCAAGGTATCTCTTTGTGGCTCCAAAGGATGTGATGGAATTTGCCCAAAGAAGCTTGGAATTGTTGTGTCATCAAATTTCTTCTTTAGGGCACGTAACAATCTGCAGGTTACAGAGAGTGGTTATTAGAATTTAAATAATTATAGACACTGAAAATAATTAATTCATTAATTTAACATTAATATATCATCAAGACACAGTTATTAGATTTCTAATCTTCATCTGATGATGAATAACTCTTACCATCTGACCTGAAGGAGCAAGTGTCTCCTCACCCTTTACATGTAGGCCGAAGCTTATCTGATTTCTGAAATATTTTTTGAATACAAGATAATTGGCAAAAGTCCAGAACCTAGTAATTCTAAGTGTAATATGGTGTGCCTGTGAAGTCCTCCAGCATTTTGGAACGATGGTGTAAGTAAACAAACACATCTAAAGATTTATGGTTTGTGGTAATTTGAAGTATACCTCAGGGGCTGCATTAAAAACAGATGTCATGCACAATTTGTTTGTGAATGAGTGTGTGTGGGGCTGATACAGTTTGGAAAATGGCATAAAGCAGTAGCAAGCATGCTGTCTCATTTGTTTTTTTTTTTGAACAAAATTTTTGTCACAGGTGCGAAGTACCTATGACACATATTAAAAGAAAACGCCCACAAATGACAGCACAGCATGGGATTGGCATTAAATGTTGCTTTAAACTGGCAGCAGCCTCAAGTAGGCGATCAAGTGCCAGTAAAATGGCAACTTTGCCCACAGCTATAAAATTTCAGTCCAAGTGACACCCCATAAAGTGGCAATACCATGAGTAATCACAACAAATGCTGTATGTATAGAACACTTCTGTTGCACTTAGGCTATGCTCCTTGTAAGTTTCAGTTATGTAGTACTCAAAATGCCATGGAATTTTCAGTTTGCTATGAACATGCTGAATCTAAAAAATGACCACAAACTCAGCCATATGTTTTTAGTGGAATCTACTCTTTACATGCCTGGAACGGTGCATTGGCACAGTGTTCATGTCTGGTGAAGTGGAAATGAATGTGTTTTCAAGAAGCATATCTGATGAAATTTCTTTGTGGGTTAATGCATGACTGTGTAATTGGTTATTTTTCTTTGAGGAGATAGTCAACATAGTATGAGCAACTAACTGGACATTTTAAAAATTTATCCTATACAACAGATTCAGAATCTGCACCCACATTATTTTGCGATGGGATGGAACTCTTCCTCGCTAGGGACTAGTTGTTTGTAAACTACCTGAATAAATAATTTTCTGGGCAATGGGTAGGAAGAGGTGGACCAAACCCTTGGCCATTCTGCTCCCCATATGCAAACCACCTTTATTATTGTGATGGTAGGCCAAGGAAATGGTGTACATACAGCAGTCACTGGTATAAATGACCTAAATTCTTGTATCCACAGTAACAGTTCAACAAACATTGTTTGATATCGAGTACTGGCTTGATGTACTGTGTGCCCCAGGGATGCCTATATCCAGATATATTAAAATATGAAAAGAGACTTAGAAGCTTTTTACCTCAAACTTCAATTCTGTACCTTTGTGTGTACTTCCACATTGTTTATCCAAACCCCTAAAGGGGAATTTATAGACAGTATATGTCATCCTTAGAACACTTCAAGAATGAATCAAGTAACATCACTGTTGAGATATGGACATATAATTTAATATAATATTTTTCAAAGTGTGTCACAAAAAAACTTCACAAATCAGAATATCTTAAAGTAGCTTCACTCTTTTATGTTCCTAAATGGTAACCTATATAGCAGTGGTGTAACATTCTGTGCATAAAACAGAAAAGCATTTATGATATTTATATTCATAAATATTTGCTACATATCTCAGGAGATCAGTAGTGGAAATAACCAACAATGCAAAACATTTTAAATTTGATTACAATAATCGATTAATCATAGAATATGAAATATAGAACTCAAAGTTGGTCATAGAATAGTGTGCAAATATTATATGAAATATCTGTTTCATGTTTGGAAAGAACAACATGGTACTAACGTCTGAGCTTATGTTTTAATGGTACACTGTAGGTAGCATATAAAACTGCTGTGTTGGGACCCCTGTGTGTTTTAAGAAAGGAAGAATATGAAGCAATTTTGTGTAGATTAATTGGTATGTATGTTGATTGAATGCAAGCTAATGCGTGCAACATTTTAAGTTTGTAGTGTAAAGAACTGCAGTTCCTGAAGGTAAAAGCTCATATTCAAGGTGTTTGAGAACAGGGTGTCAAAGGGGATATTTGGGCCTAAAAAAGGTTAAAACATCAGAAGGACGATGAAAATAAAAAATGAGGGGCTTTGTAATTTATATCATTCACAATTTATTTTAAGCTTAATCAAATCCGAAAGTATCAGCAAAAGCACGCAGAATACACAGTGTTTGTTGACAACTTTATAGACAATATTATCAGAAAACCTGAAGGGAAGGTACCCCTTGGAAGACTTAAGCATAGATGCGAGGGAACCATTAAAATGTATCATGAATAAATGGGGTTTTGAAGATGCAAGCTGAATACATATTAGGATAGGATTCAGTGGTACGCTATTGTGAACATGGTAATAAACTTTGAGGTTCTTTAAAACAGTGCTTCTCAACCTCAAGTACCGCTATCACAAATGAAACATTTATGCATTTTACCAGGTAATGATAATATCAATGACATACATTTTGTATTTCTTTAATTAGTTTATAAATACTTCATAAGTGTTTTTTATTTTTAATGAAATATATTTCAAACAATTTTAGTAATGTAATTAACATCTTTCAAATGAAATATGATAAAAGATGATATTTCTAGAATTACATTGCCTACCACCAGGCAAATACTCTGCATACCACCTGCACAGAAGCACTGCCAGAAAAGATGGGGAAATACTTAACCAGCTGGGTGATAATTAATTTACCAAGATGGAATCTACTTTATACATTTAATTGGAATGCTTATTCACTGGCTCTGTTCCATTTTGGAGATGATAAAATAATGTAATGGCTTCTACAAAACATAATAGTTACATTTTTCCAACAGCTTCCATTACCATTTGAACAATGGCTGGAAACACATTAACATACCAACAGGCATAATACCTTTTTTTAAAATACATACTGTAGAGCTGTAAATTATACTTCAGTATCCCACAATAATTGATGCAGTTAGTTACTGAAGAGTCTGTTGCAGAAACTGAAAGGTCTTCAATATGGTGAAAATTTAAATGTAGTCTTATGGGTATGCCCCATTTCAGCTAGTATGCACATAACGTGTATCAACAGAAGCCTACAAACAATCCTTACACATATAAAATAAGTAATACATACCTGAAAATAACCACAAAAGTGTGCAATCAGGATATCACCAAGCTTATTGTCATCAGCATGTCATATGATCCTGAACTATCGAAGAGAAATAACAAAAAGAGAGGACTAATATACTAGTGTGTATATAGTGACAATGAAGTGTCTACATGATCTAAATGCCAGACCTGAACATTAATTTTTGATGATAATCCTAACTGAAACCATTGTCCTCATATTTTCGAGGTTATGTTTTAGTTTTTTTATTTTCTGAGGACAATCATGAACCTCTTTAAATATAGGGATAATTTTAATATTAATAGAACCTAACTTTGCAATAACAAGGTATCACCTAGTGCTCCCACTCCAGATCATGGAATGACAAAACCACAATCTATAGCATTACATACACATATATTCAATTAAATTTATTTTCTTCCGTGTTGTTACATATGTAGCATTGGACTTGTCCACCATATAATGTATAACTGCTGTATACATGTACAAAGTCTCAGACTGTAACAATCATACTACACATTACAAGATAACAATATACAAATACAAGTTACAATCCATTACAAAATTAATGTATAACTAAAAAATCTCAAATTGTAACAAACATAAAGCAATTATACACATGGAGTACCAAAACAACAATCTCAACACACAATCCAGCCCAGCACAACAGCGCGACACACCAATATATTGTAATAAAATTATTTAAAATAACTAATAAAAAATCTCATACACCACCATTCAATCCCAGTCTAAACCACAAAACTTTGGCCAGACAACAAATATGGCTCAATAACAAGGAATTTTGGTTAATCTGCTACATTCCTGATCTCATAGGTTTAAGTTATTAAAAATTTGTATCCTGCACGTGTGATAAGTATTTGTGCACTGAATGAAAGGTTTGTTGTAATAAGAAAGCTTTAAGTTGTTTCTTAAAAAGTTTTAAATTCTCCAGATTTTTATATAATTTGGAAGCTTATTATATAATTTTGTCCCCAAATTGGTTACGCTTTTTTTTAAAAATATCAGTTCTACAAAAAATGTGTTTGAAGATCGGATCTATGTCGTGTCTCATACTGATGTATGGCCAGATTTTGTTTTAATCCTTTAATATTTATTTTAATGCAATGTACCATTTCCATTATATAAACACATAGCACTGCCAGTATATTCAGTTTCTTGAACAACTCTCTACACGACGTCCTTTTTTTAACATTACAGATTAACCTCACAACCTTCTTTTGTATTTTAAAAACTTTTATACCTTGTGAGTCACTTCCCCAAAAAAGAATGCCATATCTTAAATGTTAGTGAAAGTTTTCAAAGTATATCCCTCTCAAAGCATTAATACATATAACATTCTTAAGTGAATGAATTATATAGTAGTTTTTGTTTAATATGTTACATACATATTTTATGTGCACTTCCCATTTTACACCTTCAG
>Ga0123354_10001869_pt1 | contig 26670 bp, 12 predicted proteins | sample TergutLab28metaG_2_FD_97872 | JGI IMG/M metagenome (GOLD analysis project Ga0123354, IMG submission 97872) | Labiotermes labralis P4 segment gut microbial communities from Petit-Saut dam, French Guiana - Lab288 P4 | ecosystem: Host-associated > Arthropoda: Insects > Digestive system > Gut ...
AGATATTTATTCACTGCAAAGTCACTCCACATGTTTCGGGTGTCACAGCACCCATCATCAGGAGTACTAAAAACTGTAACCGCAGCCTCCGGTACAGGTCATAATACTGGTACAGCTACTTCCTTCCATCGTGGCCTGATCGGGACTGGTTTGTGCGAGTGAAACCCGAAACATGTAGAGTGACTTTCCAGTGAATAAATATCTGCATACTGTTGCATCTGGTTGGATTTTTATTAACAGTCTCTGTGATATTAGTGCCGACATTTAGCCAAAATTACCTGTCGAGAAAGGAAATATTGTAATAGAGGGAATTAGGTAGGGAAATAGTAAAGTCGGCAAGAGTAACTAAGGGTCTTTGATAAACACTTTTCCAAAATATCTGCTATTTTATATAGTAATATTCCATTTTAATTTGTCTTGATTCAGTTTGCTAGCTGATGGTTTTAAAAAAGTGAAAAAGCGAAAAAAATTTATTGACAAGAAGGCCGGCAGAACATTACAGTTGCACACAAGTGTAGATTTACAATTGGAGGAAAAGTAGTCGCTAACTGCAAATAAGGGCATTTCTCTTTGTCATTAATTAATACAGTTAATGCAAACACTTAACAATTCAGTTATTTAACGGTAGCCAATAAAATCAGATTCACATTTTTCCTATAACATTTATTGATATTTAAAATAACTTCAATTTCACAAATTTCCAAACTGTGTAAGACACTGTAGAATCTTCACCAATATATAACAAAGCTCACAAACTGCAATGTCGTACCGCTGTGTTTAACTTAATGTATGTCGCAACTGTGTACAATAAACATAATTTTCACAGGAAATTCAAATTTTCATAAGACGTGAAGCTCTATTATTAAGTTATGTCTGTTCACTGGATATGTAGCAAGTCTGCACCAACTGACGCCTCTTTCAGGTTTGACAAGTAAAGCTAAGCTGCAATTCACCTTTCCCCAATACTACAGAATTTCTTCAAAAAACTTTCCTATAATCACTTGAAGCTCTCCCCCAGCAGTAGCAGCACAGTAACACACATTCTGAAACTCACCACTATATGCAGTGTTTTGCTCCCCAGCCTCACCGCTTTAAACTCGGGGAAACTGTCCTCGGTTCCCACTGAATGGGAGGCTGGATTAGCTCGAGAGCTGTTCTGGAATAGAACCTGGATTTGTTCGTTATCCATCCGGTAGCCTATCACTATTTCCTCTCCCTCGAACGGTAAAACACAACAAAACATGTTGACACAGAACACTCTGCCCCAATTCACATTTACAACCTGCTTACCTGAAGAGGGTGTCGTTGAAATCCTATGTCAGAGTTTACAGACTAAAACCGAACTCAAGCTGGTCAGTAACTTAAAATATCTGGCGGATCGCACCTCATTTTCAGCGATAGAATGTTCATATTTGGGTTTTATGTTGCAAAAATTCTCCAGACTATTAACCTTTTGAGGACGGAATTATTTTTTTTTAATTTTAGCACACCCTGTATATAAAATGTGAATAATACAGGAACCAAACAAGTTAGAATTATGAAACTAACTGCATTTCGAAGAGAAAAAAACGGAGAGTATATAAATATGTTTAAAATATTCAGTACCTATATTTGTTGAATAAATATACAAAATGCAATTTGGAGGTTAGCGGTGCGGTACGACCACTATAGTTGACGTTAGGCGTCTAAAGGTTAATTATTTGCTGTGAAGATTCTTTGTAGGCTTGGCGTCGTTTGGACCCCAAAATCATTTACATTATCTGTAAGATATTACTGGAAACCAATGTCATGGCAGACTTAATGTTTATTCTTTAAAGTTATCGGATTTTGTCTTACTTATTTAAAAGGAAAAAAATTTTGTTCACTTGTGAAAGTACTGCCGAACGTCGCATTGAATCCTAACCTAAATGATTTCACCACGGGAAACTATTATTTTGATAGGTAGAAATACAATGTTTATAATAATTTTATAGAAATTGTTATCACGTTTAGTATCCCACTACTAATTAATTAATTAATTACAGTTCTAGATTTTATGTAGCCTTCTCAATGTATGCATTTAAATCTCAAGCGAAAAACTAAATTAAAAGGCGTGTTTCAAAAATACCGAACTTTTGCTATAAAGAATTTATTGCTCATTTTACAGCATTTAAACACAGTTCTTCACCGTTCGTCAAGCTCTTTCAATGTTACTTTTTCAATAATCCGACGAACAGCTTGTGCACGTGTTCAGTTCAGCGGATGTAGCTCGACGACTAATGCTCATAGCGAAACGGGACCAATGGCAGTTTGTTGCCAAAACCTGCCGCTAGGTGCGTTCAGTAGCCGCAGCGCGCTCTCTATGTTGGTTGGAGCGCTATTTAAGAAGTTCCATCTCTTTTAGAACACGTCTCGTATTCTATGAATCTAAAGTCAAGAAATCGTTTGTCCAAATCTTTAAGAAGGAAGAGAATGAACTGGGAATATTCTTGATTACCATCACTATATAAATATAAAGTAACAATAAAAGCAGCGAATCGAAGGTAAAAGGCTCTCTCAGAAATAATTAAATCAAATGTGTATATCGAAACACGAAACTAAAGTTATACGTGACAATTACTAATCTCGTAGTGCTGTATGGTTGTGAAACATGGGCAGTGACAGAGGAAATTACATCACCCCTTAACACATTCTTTCATAAACTTCTAAGAATGTTATGTGGCCCAATAAGAGGAAAATTGGCAGGAGAATCCGAAATAATTATAAATTACAGTTTACGGAATAAAACCAAATATTTTCACAAGAATAGAAGTAAGAAAACTTGAATGAAAGAATGTCTGATGACAGCAGATGGAAGAAGAAAAGCAGGAAAACCCAAATGAAGGTGGCTACACTGTACTGAGAATTGTCTGAAATCTAGCGGTTTTAAAGACATGGAGGAAGACAGCAGAATACAGATCAGCTTGTGCTATCATTGCCGGTCGTAGTGGCCGTGCGGTCTAAGAAGTAGGTCTGCGGCCGCTCGCTTGCTGGGATTGTGGGTTCGAATCCCACCGGGGGCATGGATGTCTGTCTTTTGTGAGTGCTGTGTGTTGTGCAGGTAGAGCTCTCTGCGACGGGCTGATCACTTGTCCAGAGGAGTCCTACCGACTGTGGTGCGTCGTTAAGTGTGATCTAGAAACCTCGTGAATGAGGAGGCCCTGGCCCACTGGAGGCAGTTACTCGAAAAAAAAAGTGCTATCTTTGTGAAGGGGGAACTGGTTAAACTGCAAGGACTGAATGCCAATGGAGAAAAGATGAATGCCTTCACTTTATACACTCTCAAGGCTTTATGATTTGTTAAACTTTACAAAGTTTTTTACTTTACATCGTTTTCCCCACAGTCGAAGCTTCAAATTAAGGTCACGTTACTCTTCTACTTACCCTCAGCCAACATCTCTCAGTTAAAATAATTCAAATGGCCAGTCATCAATAAAACACTAGATCGGTTCTCCGTCAAAACTTAACTTCTTCAATATGTGTGCCTGTCTTGTCCATCAATAAATGCATCTCATTCAACAAATTAAATCAACCGTTACAAAACATTTTGCCGACTTAACTACCTTACATGAATATCATAAATTATGATTTCACCATATAAGCTTTCTATACTTCTAATCTTTCAATAATGCTACATATTCCTTATGTTTCAGGGAAGTTGCAGCAATAAAATTCACATTCTGCGACCACTTCGTGATTCATTTAAAAAATATTGGCCAACAAAATTTACCGACGAGGAACGGAGTGGACTCTAAGGAAAGCAGTCCTTTCCTAGAGTCATGTTATAACGTTTCTAATTTTGCTGCAACGCTATTATTCTTGACCCTGACAGCCACAGCTACGTCACTAACACAACATCGACCTGTTTAAGTGCACTGACAATTCAGAAACAAATTCCATGCGTATTTTTCTTTTACTACGGACCAATACTACAAGATCCTCCGTAATTTCAAATTCGTCACGGATCGTCGGATGAAAAGAGCAAGTACTGCAATATCTGTACTTTTGTCAGGAACAAATGAATACTCCTTAAATTTGGAAAAATTTTGAAAGTGCTCTGTGAGGCACTATTGAATACTCATCAAATTTGGACAATTTTTGAAGGTGCTTCTCTCAGGTACAATTGAATACTCCTCAAATTTGGACAAATTATTGAAGGTGCTTCTGTCAGGCAAAATTGAATATTGCTCAAATTTGGAACAATTTTTGAAGGTGCTTTTTTCAGTTACAATTGAATACTCCTCAAATTTGGGCAATTTTTCAAGGTGTTTCTGTCAGGTACAATTGAATACTATTCTAATTTGGACACATTTTTAAGGTGCTTCTGTCAGGTATAATTGATTATTCCTCAAATTTGGAACAATATTTGAAGGTGCTTCTGTCAGGTACGATTGAGTACTCTTCAAATTTGAAAAAAAAATTTTATGTTCTTCTGTCAGGTACAATTGAACACTCAAATTTGGATCAATTACTGAAGGTCAGTTAAAATGGAATATTCCTCAAATATGGAACAATTTTTTAAGGTGTTTCTGTCAGGTACAATTGAATATCCTCAAGTTTGGAAAAAAATTTTAAGTTGACCCTGTGAGTTATATACCAGGTGATTCATACATTCGGCCACCATATTTGCAGAAAGACAGATAATTTTAAAAAGCAGATGTTTCTTGCTAAACAGCATTACTGTAAAGTTCATAACACTATCATTCACTTACTTGCCATCCGGTAACTGTTTATTTTCTTAGCGGTAATATTTATATAATAAAAATTTGCTTTAACTGCTGTTTAATTTGACTTTGTTGTAACATCAAATAGATTCTGCTGCTACTGCAAACACAATTCACAGTTTTTAACTTACAGCCGCTCAGCTTCCCTTCAAGAATATATTATATCCCATATAACCGCGAATAAAGACTCTATAGATTTAAACACAGAAAAAACAATATTGCACTACAAAACAGCTGTCTGTAATGTTCATTATGGTAATGAATTTGCTTTTGGTTATTTTCAAAATACCACAATTCAATATCTTTGGCCCTTGTTATTCTGTTGTGTGGGGTACCAGACACCATTACTTTTCCTTATGTTTTCATCAAATTTAGAGTAATTTATAGCGACGCTGAGTACATTTACAGTTTCCTCAAACATGGTAAGACGAAGCAAAATTTAAGGAATGTATGATTTTGATACAGATTTTTTAAACACGTTTGGAAATTTTTTGCTGACGAAGAAAGTAAAAAGCATTGGGGCATGGGAAGGAAATGACATCACAGGTAACGTGATGTAAACAAACATGGCGACGGGGTCAATGATATCTAGACCGGAAGTGACGTAGTGTGTAAACAAACATGGCGGATAACCTTGCCCCAGGCGGTCACGTGTTTTAAATAAAACTAAATTTAACCTCTGATATGTAAACAAATGACGTAGTATGCAAACAAATATGACGGACAACCATGCCCAGGCGATCGCGTGATGTAAATAAACCTAACTTTAACCTCTGATATGTAAACAAATGACGTAGTATGTAAACAAATAAGGCGGATAACCTTACCCCAGGCAGTCACATGGTGTAAAGGAACCTAACTTTAAACTTTGATATCTAAACAAATTACGTAGTATCTAAACAAATATAGCGGATAACCTTGCCTCCGGCGGTCACGTAGTGTAAATAAACATAACTTTAACCTCTGATATGTTATCAAATATGGCGATGGTAACATGATATAAACAAATGATTCAGTATGTAAACAAATATGACGGCGGGGTTAATGAACTCATGACGTAGTACATAGGAAAAGTTGGCGGATGACCTAATTATGGCAGACAGTATGGCGCCAGCTATTATTTTGGGTGAGCGCCATTTTAAATTTGTTCTAACTTTAGAGACAGCCATTTTCCAGTAAGGCTACCAGCGCGGTACTTTTAAATTTGTTGTAACCTATGTCCGCCATTTTCCAATATGGCTGCAAGCGCGGTATTTTTAAATTTGTTCTATATTTAAAGTCTGCCATTTTCTCAATATGGCTACCAGCGCGGTACTTTTAAATTTGTTCTAACTTTAAAGTCAGCCATTTTCCAATATGGCTACAAGCGCGGCACTTTGAAATTTGTTGTACTCTATGTCCGCCATTTTTTCAATATGGGTGCCAACGCGGTACTTTTAAATTTTTCTCTAGCCTAACTTTCAAATTCCCCATTTTGAATGATTGGTACTTTAAATTAAAATTTATATGACATTATGTTTCTAGTGGAGCTCGCTGAAGGGTTCAGATTTCGGACTTATAGTCGATCTATAGATGGTTCGAAATCAGCGGCTTTAACCAGCTCTCTATTTTAAAGGATCCTGGGTATAAGGAAAATAAATACACACAATTTACATTTTATAAAAACTTAAAATGTCCGGTTTTTTAGGTTTGTAGTTAATCAATTATATAAATTATTAAGTCCCAGTTGCATTAGTTTTAGATCGGTAGACTGTTTGACGTTTATTAGGATAGGCGCTATGTTACAACAAGAAGGATGCGTACATTTTTCAATCTGACAACCAGAGCCACGTTTATAAGTTCTACAATAAGTTGGGTATTTGTAATTTGTAAACTAACTTCTTACAATATGGTTGCTATAGCCCAGTACTTTTAAAATATAACTTAAATGCGTAAGTGGACAAGAGGGTCAGTATTCTCCTCAGGGGTGGGCAGGTTCGAACATGTACAGAAGTTTGTCAACAGCACTGAGTGGTACGTCTCGGCCTAAACCTAATAAGTTCCCCTTTCAGCTGACTTTCACCCACTCAGACCTTATCCAACAGTGTTGGAACCCTAACCTTAATCCGCTATTTCCCAATATTGCTACTAATGCGCTTATTTTAAATTCAATTTTATATAACTTTAGGTTCCTCATAGACCTGACTCAAGCGGTAAGATTCCGGACTTACATTTGATCTATGCAGTGTTCTAAATCAGAGGCTTTAACCAGCTCTCTATTTTTAAAGGATCCCAGGTATGGGGAAAATAAACTAAATAAAGAAACACAATATAAATGTTACATAGTATATACAATGGAGGAATTTATTTTTGTTGTATGCTTACATTAATTAATCAGCAGTGTCTTTCAGTACCTGACAAAAATTTGCTTGCGGTGTGATTCAAAGCGCGTAAATTTTGAAATGCTCAATTTGTTTTTACAATTGCAGTTTGATTAAGTGGTGAGTAAGTTTTGTAACTTATTAACACATAGTGATTTTAAACTTGCAGGTCCGTCTTTCACACATAATTTACAATGGCACTGAGCCTCTAGAAACAAGCGATGAGATTTCTTCCTACAGTATAACATGTGAAAGGGACAGTTTTTTTACGATACATTGAAGAGTACCGCGTATACAATGTGTAGCCAGCCAGCTTTTTAGGTAATTCCAAATCACAAGTGTAACGTTGAAACACACAGTCATGCTTTAACGTAAGTACTTCGTTAGTGATATAGGTCACACGCTTGTTAATGCATTCAATACAAAGGCTAGCGACGATAAGTATATTTTTTTCAAAATACTTTGCGCATATATTAATTCCGACGGCAGTTTTGGAAATTGTCTTGCCTCAAACGATAATGCATTTGTCTGACCACTAGATGATAACAGGAATTCACCTAGTCTATGTGGTTTATAAGTAACACTATGCTCTTTACCGGCAATACATTTTTCAATATAATCCACGTAATTTAACTCTTCACCACACAACACGTAGAAATGAATTTCCTTCACAGAGTTTAAGACACCAGCACCATAACACGGGTACAGAACAAATGAACCACACAACACTTTATCACTCTTCATTGTCGTAACAATATTATTCACGAGCCATAACAACTTTCTGTTCCTAACTTGAAATGTATCGTGCCATACACCCTGTCCTACAATATTATTCAAGTCTTCACATAAGCGCCCGATGCTACAGTTTCGAAGGAACGAAACGTTGCAAAATGTAGAAAATCCATTAGGTGTAAATTTTATAACTGACCACAATGAGCCTTATCGGCTAACTGTTAGAGTCGAGAAGATAAAACATCTAAGGGTTAGTATATGCCTCAGGGTGAGCAGGTTATAACATGAACACTGAAATTCTTACCTGGTATAACTGTATACAAAATAGGAACGGCTGTACCAAAACACATTCGCTGTACATTACTCAGTTCGAAGGAGCATATTATAATACAAATACAGGGTCTTTTATATGTAGTATGTAAACATATTTCGCACTCCATCTTGCATGCTCCCGCCAAACCGAACCAGTAATTTTCCAATGCTTTAGAGCAACACAGCAATTGAAACAGACGGTGTAGTCTTTTATTCCTGTAACAAAAACAATTTTATATTAGTAGGCACTTCTAGAAATTATTTGATTTTTTAATGAACAGGTTTTTCTTTTATGCAATACGTTACCTGTATAAAAGAATCCACATTCAGTTAGAACGTCGACGTTTTGATTGGATAAAGCAGGCCATGTGGAAAAAGACTGCATTCAGGCGACGAGTCTTCCGAATTGAGGTTAGAGGGTGCCGTCCCATTAGTTACAATTGTTCTGTCTTATCACGCACGTAAAATGTCTAGGACTTGTAGCTGTAAAAGAACATTGAAAATTAGTGCGGAATATTAAGACACAAACATATCAAAACAAGATATACAATTAATAGTACTTACCGCGTTCTGGCAGCGAATTGGTCTTAACTCGAAATAAGAACCACACACGTCGTGACTTCGGGTAGGTTGTTGAGGTGAATTCTCAGGCTGACCGTCAGAAAGAATATGAATGTTTCCAACCCACAACCCCCTAACGAACCCACAAGATGAACTCCAGCGCTGATGTTACCTTCAAGCCATCATCTTCTTCCCTCCAATAAACTATTTCCACTCCACAAAAAACGCAACGAACAATATCACTCTGGTTTGTGAAGTAGAATCCTGCGGCTGCAAGTTGATTTGCATCCATGAAGGGTACACACCAGGTTTCATATGTTTTTCGACGATCAACCTCACTTTTCAAATTTAAATGTTTTGGGTTTATACTAGGCGGTAGCGGTACATATACAATGTTGTCACCAGAGTTACACACTACGCACATGTTTTGACAGCTAGTTACCAACTGATGCGGTCGTGGTCTTCATTTCCGTAACTGAGTAACTTACTAACTAAATATGTTCACCCCAGTTTTAAATCATTTTAATTCTTTACACCAATAAAATCACAAGTCAGTTTAGAAACCTGTACATACCCCAGGCTATATCCAATAGCGTTAATGGCCCACTTACTCAACTTACAACTTTCAGCCCTCAGACCAAATCAATTAGGCAGAAAATATAGCAAAACACACCAAATAACAGGGCCCTTACTACAGGGTCGACGTAGCACAGGATGGCGGAAAGATTGTTAATCCAGCGCACAGGTCAAATTTTCCTCTTAGGTAATATTCCTAGTACTTATTTCTGACTGAACCTAGAGGCTATGCCATGATCAGAAAGATTTTGTATAATTCCATATCGGGAATTGAATTCTAAACTACTAGTATTAACTAATAGCGCTACCATATTTTCTTTTAAAGTGTTCTGATACTGTAGCTATTAGGGTTGTCATGTAGCACAGAGCTACGGTGGATGGTAAATGTAATCTGTATAATCAGTTCAGAAAAACTGTAATGCAATGGTAATGAAGTAAATTATGTGTGTAGCATTTATATTGTGTTCCTTTATTTATTTTATTTTCCTTATACCTGGTATCCTTTAAAAATAGAGAGCTGGTTAACCCTCTTGTCCACTTACGCATTTAAGTTATGTATTAAAAGTACTGTGCTAAAGCAAACACATAGTAAGGAGTTAGGTTATAAATTAAAATAACCAACTTATTGTAAAACTTATAAACGCGGCTCTGGTTGTCAAATTGAAAAATGTACGCGTCGTTCTTATTGTAACATAGCGCCTATCCTAATAAACGTCAAACAGTTTACCGATCTAAAACTAATGCGACTGGGACTAAAATAATTTACATAATCGATTAACTACAAACCTAAAAATCGTACATTTTATGTTTTTATAAAAAGTAAACGTTGTGTATTTATTTTCCTTATACCCGAGATCTTTAAAAAAGGGAGCTTGTTAAAACCTCTTGGATCAGCTATAATTCCGGAATCTTAACGCTTCAGCCAGCTCTACGAGAAACATAAATTCATATAAACTTTAATTTAAAGTACTACTTATTCAAAATTTTGGAGTTGAAAGTTAGGTTAGAAAAAAAATTTAAAATTACCGCGTTGGCACACATATTGGGGAAATGGCGGTATAGATTACAACAAATTTAAAAGTACCGCGCTGGTAGCCAAATTGGGAAGTGGCTGACTTTAAATTTAGAACAAATTTAAATGTGCCGAGGTGGTAGCCATATTGGAAAATGGCTGAATTTAAAATTAGAACACATTTAATAGTACCGCGCTGGTAGCCATGTTGGGAAAATGGCGGAGTTTGACGTTAGAACAAATTTAAGAAAAACCGCCCTTGCAGCCATATTGGAAAATGGCTCACATAAGTTACACAAATTTAAAAGTACCGCGCTGGTAGCCATATTGGAAAATGGCTGACTTTAAAATTAGAACACATTTAATTGTACCGCGCTGGTAGCCATGTTGGAAAAATGGCGGAGTTTGAAGTTAGAACAAATTTAAGAAAAACCGCCCTTGCAGCCATATTGGAAAATGACGAACATAGGTTACACAAATTTAAAAGTACCGCGCTGGTAGCCATATTGAAAAATGGCTGATTCTAAAGTTAGAACAAATTTAAAATGGCGCTCTTTCAAAATATTAACCGGCGCCATAATGTCTGCCATAATTAGGTCATCCGCTTACTTTGTCTACATACTACGTCTTGAGTTCATTAGCCCCGCCGCCATATTTCTTTACATACTGCGTCATTTGTTTACATCATGGTGACCATCGCCATAGTTGTTTACATATCAGAGGTTAAAGTTAGGTTTATGTATAACACGTGACCTCCGAAGGCAATGTTATCTGCCTTATTTGTTTACATACTACGTCATTTGTTTACATATCAGAGGTAAAAGTTGGGTTTATTTATACCATGTGACTGCCTGGGGTAAGATTATCCGCCATCCTTGTTTACATACTACATCATTTTTTACATATCAGATGTTAAACTTAGGTTTATTTACACCACGTGACCGTCTGAACAAGGTTATCCGCCATATTTGTTCACATACTACGTCATTTGTTTACAGATCACAGGCTAGAGTTAGGTTTAATTTAAACCAGATGACCGCCTGGGGAGGTATATCCGCCATGTTTGTTTGTACACCACGTCATATGTTTATAGATCAGAGGTTAAAGTTAGGTTTATTTACAATACGTGACCGCCTGCGGCAAGATTATCCGCCATATTTCTTTACATACTACGTCACTTCCGGTCTAGAAATCATTGACCCCGTCTCCATGTTTGTTTGAATCACGTGGTCTTTGACGTCATTCCACCCCATAGCCCAATGCTATCTACTCAGAAAATAACCTCATTTAATGCTTCGCCCCGAATGTACAGACCTAAAACAGCGACTGACCGTTTCAAAACGAATATCCCAAAATTTCTCTCTGTTATCTAAAATAAAATCAAAAGTGAGTTTGTAAAAAAACGGAGAAATAAACCGTTCGTGTGTCGGGCCCCATTGTGTAACTAACCTTTTGGTGCCGGTAATATGTTTTAAATTTTAGCACACCCGGGATATAAAATGTGAAATATACAGGAAACAAATTCGTTAGAATTATGAAACGAACTGCATTTTGAAGATAAAAAAAACGGAGATTATACACCATATTTAAAATATCCAGTGCCTATATTTGTTGAATAAATAAATAAAATGCAACTTTAGAGGTTAGCGGTGCGGTATGACCACTATAGTTGACATTAGGCGTCTAAAGGTTAAAACAAGAGTAGTATTAAAGCAGCAAAAAACGACGTGGCGTTTCGCTAGTTTGATATTCGTGATTTACTGAAAAAATATTTACATTTTTTTAGCAAATAGCAGCTAAGGGAACAAGCAGTTTTCCACAGGTTTCTTCCATTTGACATTCAGAGGACCGTGCATCGTGATATATTATTATAATAAAACCAACGAGGTGCACTATAATACAAAACTGTAGTGTATATATCTCTATATACATACAGTCAAGAAAACAAAAATAGTATAATTAGTAGCAATATATAATATACAACTATATGTTTCGGCCCTGTATATAGGCCATCATCAGTTTGTCCAAAGAATTTATTAAGTGACTACACAGTTTGTGTGATAATTTTGGAAGGGGAGGAGTTCTCGTCTTACATCATTAATCTTTGTATTAGTAAAAGTTCCAAGTATTATACTGGACAGCCTGATAATGGTCTACATAGAGGGCCGAAACATGTAGTTGTATATTATGTATCACTACTAATTGTAATATTGTTGTGTTCATGACTGTATGTATATATTTATGGATATATACACATTAGAGCTTTGTGTTATTGATCTAACACGGCGAGAATGACACACCTTAAGAGATGCACTAGTTCTCCAAATTGCTTTATATAAAACGCTTTACCAAATAAAGCTGAGATACAGTGCATCTATTTGGCTTTTATTATAAAAATATTTCCTGTATTTTTACTAATATATATTTCCAATACCCTCGTTCTTGTTCAGAATATTATTATTTAAAACAGATTTATATCCATGTCTAATTCACTAGTATATATATATTACGACAAATTAATTTACCAATAGACAATATTTGAATCAACTTATTTCCTGCCTGAATGTGTGCTTCTACACTACACACATACACACACATACACGCACCACACACAGACATACATACACATTCATACGTTAAGTAATGTGCACACTTGTACATGCACTGAGGCTCTGTACAGGTCGGACGGCCCGTAGAAGGAGTAGGGGTATAGCTCTACTCTTTCTTGACCACGGCACTAGAAGGGGGTGAGAGGTCAGCGTCAGGCCCCGGCAGCTTTTTACTTCCGGGAAAGACCCAGTAACCATTTTACAGGAGGCTGGTTGGGCACCGGGGCCTGTCTGGACAGGTGTGGAAAATCTCGCCCCCACCGGGATTCTAACTCCGGAACTTCCAGGCCGTAGCCAGTAGCTATTCCGACTGACGTAACCGGCCCAAATACTTTCATATAATTAAACATTAATTACTGACAATCTCACAACCGTTACGTAATTCACACCTAAATCTCGTGCCCTTCTAGATAAAGGGGAGTGGAGCCTTCGTAACATGAGCAATGCAACAGACCAACGAAATGTGCTTTGCATAAATCCTCAAATAAATTTTGTTACCACTGTTCGACTTCAAAGAAAACCTGTCTACTAATTTTAGCGGAAATTCCAATTATCAATTTGTTCGAAAATGAGAATCGAGTTTCTACATCCAGAAAGTCAGAGAGTTGGGCGGACATTCAAATATAACGACATCAAAAGTACAATTTTCCAGTTCTTTTGCGAAAACTTGTAAAAACAAATTAAGTACCACATATGTTACGAAAAAGCAAGTGTTTTGTCTCACATCTTTATTTAACGACTCATGTGAAATCACGTGTGATCTTCGTAAGAAGAGAAGCAGAGAGACAACGGCTGATCAGTTATGGAAAATATGCCAGACTCCGAAATGTGTCCAATAGCTCTGTCTGAAGGAACGCAACTGTCCAGGTGAGACATCAGAAGTTCTGCTGCTTATCATTTTGTACTGCCAAAACATTACAATTTTAACAGGCCACACAAAAATTTCGATTGTTTTAAATGAAATCAAGGATTTATTTCTGGATGACAGCCTGTACCTTGTATCAGATTCGGCTGTTCCAGAGTGCTTGTAACAATATAAACATTACTGATTAAAGATCAAGCATACTTTAAGCAATAAATTTAAAATTATAATTATTTTCCTTCCTGTAACAATGGCTTTTCCAATATATATATATATATATATATATAAAGGATCATGAACGGTCTGTTGATTCAAATCAAACAGTGACTCCCACGAAATCATAAAAGTCTCTCAAGTCATTTTGTGTTACTCTGCACAGAAATGGCGGCATTGATGAAGATAGCTTAGCACAGTTACATGTACATATATTACGAATGTGCTGGTAAGAAACTACATCTAGACACTGGCCATGACACATAAAAGCCAACAAAGTGGTGGTGCAGATATTCTACATTTCTGAAATTCGCTAACAAACTGCTTAAAAATTATACGCTACGGATTTTCAATGAATTGTTTTCTCATGACCAACAAAACATAGGAATATTCTTAAGCGGAAATTTTTCTGTAATTAATCAAACTATGTTGTAATTGTGGGGCAATTTGGAGCGGCCAAATTCGAAGATTCTGGTTCACAGCTTGAAATAAAAGTTCTAATTAATAAATCCAGACTCGCGAAATAAAACCAAGACTGTTTACGAACCAGAAAGTAAAACTTGAATTTGGTCAACATTGTTTTTCAGAGTTTGTTACTAAACAAGTTGTATAAATCTATTGTGTTTGTGTCTGTATGTCACTAAGAAAAGTTAAATTGTAGGCCACTGTGTGTTGCAACGAGATCAGGTACGGTTTGTGTACAAAACAAACACACCTTTCTGGTTTGTGTGAGCTTACTTCGGTGTAAACTCGGAATTAAATGTGCAAAAACCATGAACAAATCATTGTCTGCTTAACAATGGAACAAAGATAGACACAGTTGTATACTCGTATGTATAAACCGTGATTAAACTTTTGGCACCGGAAATATTCTTTTAATTTTAGCACACCCTGTACATAAAATGTGATAATACAGGAACCATAAATGTTATATTTCTAAAACAAACTGCATTTTGAAGAGAAAGAAACGGAGAATATATACCGTGTTTAAAATATTCAGTACTTATAACTGTTGAATAAATATATAAAATGAAACTTTAGAGGTTAGCGGTGCGGTACGACCACTGTAGTTGACATTAGGCGTCAAAAGGTTAAACACCGGTTAAATAATTTTTTAAGATCAATTTATGAATAACGAAGGTTAGGCTTCTGTTTGTAAATATAAGTACACAATTATGTATCAAACACAACAAAGCCTTATAATGTTCATTATTGTATTATTGTATTTTACACTACCACTATAATAAACATTATAAAGTTTTATTGTATTTGGCTTATCTATTTGTGTTAAACACATCGGCATTCCAGACATTAAACTTTTCATTGTAATTTTGTAGGGTGTTTTACAGTGGATTGCTCTAAGTAATCACAAAATTGTGGCTTGCGAATCTTTGTGTTCTGTAGCTGTGTCTATATATTAGTTGTAGGCATGAGGTTTGTGTGTTTCTAAACCAAGATTTTATCGCAATTAAACACTTATCCACATAACCTAAATTTAGGCTTTGGATCTGTGTGTCTACACAAAAGGTTTAGGCCTGGGTTTGTGTGTTTATTAAAAAGATTTATAACAACATTTGTGTCCAAATAACCGAATTTTTTAATCTGGATTTTGAGTGTATGAAACAAATTTTTTTTGGATTAGGACAGTTTTGTCAGCGTTACGACAGTGACAGAAATTCGCAACCTCACCGTACATAATTGCCACTGCAGCGGAAAGGAAGACTTGGCCAATGCTCAAGTACACATTTAAAGTGTGTTGTAATGCTTACTGTTAAATATTCATGTTTTTGTTAAATGAATTAAATTTGGTGAATCCGTAAGAAGAGACGCACGCAAAACAATGTCTGATATGTTATGGAAAACATGCGACATTTGTCCAACAGCTCCGTCTGAAGGAATGCATCTGTCCAGGTGAAACAAACGAGTTCTGCTGCTTCTCATTTTGTACTGCCAAAACATTACATTTGTAGCTGCCTACACAAATACTTCGCTTGCTTTAAATGAATTCTGGGATTTATTTCTGGATGATTCCCTGAACATTGCTTCAAATTCGGCTGTTCCAGAGTGCTTGTAATAATATGCGCATTATTGAATAAGGAACAAGCATACTTTAAGCAATAAATTTAAAATTATAATTATTTTCCCTCCAGTAACAATGGCTTCTTCATTATATATATAACCGAAAGTATAAAGGAACGTTCTGTTAATACAAATCCAGCAGTGACTCCCACGAATTCACAAAAGTGGTTCCCGACATTTTGTGTTGTTGTGCACAGAAATTGTGGCATTGGTGAAGACAGCCTACTAAGGCTACAGATACATATTTAATGACTGTGCTGGTAAGAAACTACACCTAGACACTGGACATGCCATATAAAAGCAAACAAGGGGTTGGGGTTGCCGAATTACAACATTTCTAAAATTAGTTTCCAACCCCCAAAATATAATATGCTACAGATTTTAAGTGATTATACTTCACAAGACTGACACAACTTAGGGATTTTCTTAAGGAGAATTTTGTCTGCAATTAATCAAATTTTACAGTAATTATAGTGCAGTTTGGAGCGGCAAAATTCGAAGATTGGTGTCCAAAGCTCGGTCTGAACGTTCTAATTCACAAATCCAGACTCGCGTAAAAAAACAACTGCAGTTCATGAACCACACAGTACAATTTGAAATTGCTCAACATTGTGTTTCAGATATTGTTACTAAACAAGTTGTATAAAACTATTGTGTTTGTGTCTGTATGTCACTAAGAAATGTTAACTTGTATGTCACTGTGTGTTCCAACCAGATCAGGTACGGTTTGTGTACAAAACAAGTATATCTTTCCGGTTTGTGTGAGCATACATCGGATTTAAATCGGAATTGCATGTGTAAAACCAAGGATATTCTACAGTCTGCTTATCTATGGAAATAAGTAAGACTCGGTTTTACACGCGTATGTAAACACCGTGATTAAATATTGTTTAACTTTTGTAAAGAATGAAATTTTCCATAAACAATATTAGGCTTCTCTTTGTACTTGTGTAGAGTATTGTTACAGTGGATTGTTCTACATAATCGTAACATACTTCATCCCATTTCATTTATTTAGTATATCAGAAATAATCAAGAGTGGACATAGGAATTTTCATAAGATAACAACAAGCACAGTACAGATTGAGTATTGACAATGAAACACATTACTCGATAATTTTTAATGTGTTTTAGTAGCGTCATAGTATTATCTATGGGGCCGTATTCGTGTCTGTTTTGAAGAATGTGTAGGGCGTATGCTGATTGGGGATTGTTGCTTCTGATGTAATGTATATGCTCTTTGTAGCGTATGTTTAGACTGCGGCTAGTCTGTCCCACATACGACAAATTGCATGTGTTACATGTCAGTTGGTAGATTCCCCATTGATTGTGGGGTGGGGTGTGGTCTCTGGGTGGTTTTATCCGGTTAGCTAAGGTGTTGCGACATTTATATGTTATCCTTAAGTTTGTGTTTCTGAACAGGTTCGTGATCTTGCGTATTTGTGGGGAAATGTATGTGAAAGTCGCCCATTTCTTGTTTTTTCTGTCTTGTGGTGAAGTGTGTTTTGTTTTATGTTTCTCCGAATAATAAGCTCCTTTTTGATAAATAGTCAAATTTGCTTCAGGAAGATATAAATTATTTTTTGTCTAGTTCCTTATTTGTGGTTTCCATTGTTTGTTAAGAAAAAAGTTTTGATTTTAACTTCAAACATTAATAATCTTAATTTATATATTGATGCCAAAAGCAAAATTTGTAATTTCTTAAAAAAATTATAACGAAACTCTATTCCAGCATTCTTCCATAATTCTAATTGCCTTTCTTTGCTTGCAAATGTCTGTGTTCTGTAGCTATGCCTACATACTAGGCGTAAGCCTGGGTTTGTGTGTTTCAAACAAAACTTTTATCGCAGTTGGACACGTGCCCACATAATCAAACTTACGGCTTTGGATCTGTGTGTCTACATTAAAATGTTTAGGCCTGAGTTGTGTGTTTATTAACCGGGGTTAGAACAACATTGGTGACCACACAAATGAATTACTGACCTTCATTTTTAAGTGCAAGTATATAAAACAAAGTTATGTTTTGATTAGGACAGTTATGTCAGCGTTACGTCAGTTACAGACTATCTCAAACACTCCGTACATTATTGCCACTACAGTGGAAAGGAAGACTTGGCCAAAGGTCAAGTACACATTGAAATAGTGGTGTAATGCTTACTGTTAAGTATTCCTCTGTTTCGTTAAAGGTCGTGGCCTTCGATGTGTTCGTGAGAAATTCGTTTTTCTTCGGTAATAAGTGTATAAAAGCTTATATCTCTCTTGCACTTACACATAATGTAAGGAGATATTATAATTAGACAACAGTTGCAGAATCCACTGCCTTCTTTGTACAGAATGCGGATTCGAAATAAAACGATATTCAGTTCCCTGTTTGCAAGAACTGCGAGTGGAAATCGAATGATTTGAATGCATTCTTCTTTGTGTTCTTAAGTCCATCCAGGCCAATTCCGGGAAATTATGCCGAAACAGGCCACGATAATTTCTATAAAATTCACCATTTATTAATCATCCTACATTTTGACGCTCTAAATTCTGCGATAAAACGTCGTTAAATAAACAACATTAAATAAACAAATAGGGAGTCCATTCAACAATTAATCGTTAAAGTCAAGTGACGGAATGTAAAGTACGGTCGAAAATGCGCAATCCTTTAAGGCATATCAGTGCAGCAGATATATAGCTCAACACATTCCCAAACTCAACACAAGAACTAGGCCACTGTTCTGCTTCAAAAACTGGTCGCACTTCACAGAAACGGAATGTTGATTGGTATTAAAATATACCAGTTTTGTGAACGTTTGTTCTGCACTCAGGATCAGGGTCAATGTCAGGCACGAAAAGTGAAAGGCAAGGAAGAAAGGAAACGAAACGTAGGGAGAGCAAGAAGGACGTAAGTGCCCTCAAGAGGGAGGAGCGCTACATGCGGAAGTTTGAAGGGGATCTACCGAAAACGCATGAAAAATGATGACAGCACATCGCATACTAAATGAGTAAAGGATTTGGGAACACAAATCACACACTTCACATTCGATCAGCACCGAGAATCCTAGAAGGTTCACATATTAACATTTTTTGTTTTAGCCAACAATTCTCGTCCTTTTTCGGGCAACATGAATGAAATGTGTTTTTTTAAAATTCATGTGACCCAAAAATGAAACGTAAATTAGGAGCAAAATATAGTGCCAGGAAGAAATGTTATGTTCCTTGGATCTGTCGTGAATTCTTAAGAGTCGATTCCAGTATATTTTAGTGAGTGGGTTCGGAAAATAAAGCACAAATTTCGTGCTGTAAAGACGGTCAGATCAACCTAGAATACGTACAAAGTTACATTTATAAAATTATAATAATTATAAATAATTATATGTAATTCATTTCAAATTTTGCAATTTTTTAATATCATACGCAAAGAAATTAATTAAAAAAGCTTTCTACTTACTTTCTTATTTACTTACTCACTTTCTTACTTTCTTAATTACTTACTTCTTACTTACTTATTTATTTATTTATTATTTATTTAATTATTTTCTTATTTACTTTCATTCTTATTTACTTACTTATTTATTTACTTACTTACTTACTCCATGGATTAGAGTCCTTCTCGAGAAGCTAACCACTTTGCAGCTTGTGAAGAAATTCGACTAATTCTATTGAACCAGTACCGTGTATACAAGTGCCCGCCACTTGTCCTTACTCTGAGTCAGTTCAATCCAGTCTATGTTACCCTTCCTAATTTTTGATGATCCATCTTAATAATACCCTCATATTCAGTCCCGTTACTTTAAGGTGTTATTTCCTTTCACGTTTCCACAATTAAACCCTGTACCTCTTCACTCCTCCTCCATATTCTGAATATTCCATATCCCTCACATTTGCTATTTGCTCCGCCCATCTAATTCTTCTCTATTTCATAACACGAATAAAGTATATTTGCGAGTATATATCTTTACCTTATCGTTATGTAGTTTTCTTTCTCCACTGTTACCTAATTCCATCTTAGGCCCAAATATTCTTCCCAGCACCCTATTCTGAGACACCATCAGCCTAAGTTCCTCTCTCAATGTGAGCGACCAAGTTTCACACCTTTTCATAATACAAGGCAATATCATAACTCTGTGTATCTTAATTTTTATATTTTTGGTTAGCGAACTGGAAGACAATCGCTTTTTCGCCGAATGATAACAAGAATATCCTGATTTAAATTTCTTCTTAATATATTTATGAATAGAATATATATTCTTTAAATTTGTTTCCAAATATCTGTACTGTTCCACCATTTCAAAAATATATTATCAATTCATATATTGCGTCTTTGTCCTGCATTCTGTTCTCGAGCCATTACCATTGTACTTTGATAAATTATCATTTACTTCTATTCCTATCTCCTTACAAGCATCTAATTAAGCTACCGTTTATTTCTTTATAATACGTAAAATTCCGCCCAATATATTAAGAATATCAGCATAAACCAGAAGCTGATATGTACCATTTAATTTCAATCCATCCTGGTTTACCTGAAGTCTTTTAACGCCATACACTTAAAAAGTTGAAAACCAATGCAATAAAAATCTCGTTTTTCAAACCATTCCTAATATTAAACACGTCAGACAAATGCTTACCTAAGCAGACTCTGCTATACGTTCCGTTCGGGCACATTTGCATTAACCATACTGGGTTAAAGAAATACTACATTCAATGAGAATATTCCACAATTCCTCCATCCTGCATGATTCATAAGCAGTCTTCAAATGTATAAATAGTAGATGCACTGTTTCATTTTATTATAATTTTTCTCAAGTATTTGATGAATACAGGATTTATGATAAATCGTTCAAATGCTGCGTGCAACACCACACTGAAATTCTCCAATCAAATACTCTGAATATTTTAAAACAAAAGTATCCAATTTTTGAAAGATTCTTTCTTCATTTATGGGAATTGCGGTGGGGAATTAATTTGAAATTTACCAGAAACATTCGCCATTCACATTACAAGTCAGACGGTAGAATTTGAATAACACTAAAATACATCAGTTTTTACAATTTAATGGATATTATAAATATTGTATCTACTTTTCAAACAATGTCAATTGATACAAATTTATTAAATTGCGAATGTGAGACAGCCTCGCGATTACACAAGCAAAACAGCTGTGTGTTTCCAACAGTGCTAACACAAACTATCTGACTAGTGTTATTGTTGGACACATGTTATGTGACTGGCCACAATGTTGCAGATCCTCGCACAAAGGACTGGTTACTCGTGGGTGGGCCTGTACGTATCCTGACGATCCTTATCCCGTATCTTTACTTCTGCAAATCCACAGGACCGCGCTGGATGAAGGACCGACAGCCTTTCGACCCCAAGTATGTCATGATTGTTTACAACGCGATTATCATTGTCTACAGCACTTGGAATTTATACGAGGTGGGTCTTTGTGGTCTTGCCTCTCTGTCTCCGAAGTAACAAGTATTCGTCTCCTTCTGTCAGTAATATAAACTAATGCGCAAATTCTACAGCTTGCTCTTTTTATCAGGTTTACCATTATTCTTTATTCTATGAACACTGATATAGCTGTACACACGAGTCCCGTTCCTCACATTCAGGACTGCATCTTTCCAACACCAGTTACAATTACGTTCTTCTGGAGCCAACAGTGGTTAGGTTGTTGCATTCTTCCGATTCAGAGAGGATTTTTGAAATGATATCGTCAAAGCTGACATTGCGTTGTGCTTGTTAACAATTGTACTTTGATATAACCGGTCATGAGATCGATTCGGCACGAACTCTATGTACAATAATTTGGATTCCTCTCTATTGAAGATTGGAACGAAATGTTGTCCGGAAATATCAATACGGGAGTACCACTCAACGAGAAAAAATACCCCAGAAGAGCGGAGTTATAAGCTTCGATTTATTTTCAATAAAAACCATCTAAATGATTTCTCCTCGGACTTTCTATTAGAAGGCCCGTACGGAATAGATCATTACCTTAAATAGCACTATAAAGTTTTGAAGGGTACAGATTAATATTAAAATCCAGACCACAAAACTAAACACTTTTAAGAAATAAATTTGCTGATTTCTCATTTTAACAGACTGGTAAAGATAACAATTGTTAAAAATAAGATCCTCCCACCAATCCGGTGGAATTCTGGTATGGGTGCAAGTAACACACTACTGTAACAATAACAATTATTTATTTAAATTAATCTTGAATATATAAATCGAACATTTTTATCCACAAGTAACTTAGGCTACACAAAACACTTGTTCACTGCAGAATAAACGTACATACTTATTACGTATTCCGTACTTCAAAACATTGAACAAATACAGTAGCCGAGTATGAGAGCCCCGGATGTGGCTGCACAGCATTGGCCAGATAAAATATTTGCCAGTCGAAGTTTCAGAAGATACGACCGAAGTGAGTGACAGGGAACAAGGATAGGTTAGTGGTAGTAATGCTCAAAAGGGGTGGGGTGACAAACAGGTTTACATTACTCCGTGGCCTTAGTCCGCACGCGAACTATACCGACAGAGCGGCCGCCGCCGGTCGGCGAAGATAGTGCCAACTTTTGCGGATAGAGGGGTGTCACGTGGTCAGCGCAACGGGTCCGCACAGCCGGTAATCTCTGTTTTCTAGACCTGGAGCCGCTACTTGTTTTCATTCAAGTAGCTCCTCAATTGACCTCACGAGGCTCAAGAGGCTGAGTGGACCCCATTCCAGAACCACTATTACACAGAAAATCTGGTAGCGCCGGGGATCGAACCCGGGACCTCTGTATCTGTAGCCAGAAACTCTGACCACTAGACCACAGAGGCGGTCATAAACAGTTTTAGCAGGAAATACTTAATCGCGAACCCCGTCCATGTGTCCGGGTTTGAGGCTTACCACAGCAAACGTGTAGCCTGCACACATATATATTTGAGCACACGAGGCCAAATATATAAAATAAGTATTTGTCTCTTCTTGAGACATGTTATAAAAAGCAAGTGTTTTACAGAAGAAGGTGTTGTATGATAGGCTTTATGTTTGGATGCATGTACTGTTTCAGGGCCTTGATACGGGATGGCTGCGAGACTACAGCTACAGGTCTCAGCCTGTAGACTACTCGTACAGTCCTGCGGCTCTGACAGTGAGTAACATATAAATTGTAACCACCTAATCGCAAAGAAGAAGCGCAACAATATAATTAGTGCACAGTGTTGAACACATTTATTATTAATAAGATTTTCTTATCTTTTTGATTCCTTATAAGGGTGTCACACACTCACGTCCATCTGTATTAATGAATTAAGTGTTTTATATATATAAAATATTTATTGCTAATTGCAATTACATCAGTGTTTTTTTTACCCAAAACTCAACAATCCCTCCTTGGCAGGGCCTCTTTATTATCAGTATATCACGATTACATTCAGACACATCTCAATCAATAGGACTGATCTGGAAGAGTGATCAGGCCGAAGCAGAGAACTCTTACAGCAAGCACAAACCCAACAGGCAGAAACCTACTACCGCGGTGGGATTCGAACATAATATCTCAGTAGGGAGCGACCGCAAACCAACCTTCTTAGACCGAGCGGCAAAAGGAATCGGTTTAGTTCAGTGATACAAGAATGGATCCACAGCACTTGTGGACTGAAACTAACAGCGAAAAATCGAAACACTATAATGAAACACGACCAAGTACGAATTTGTACACTGAAAATCCACAGAGAATATGGATTGAAATCGAACCCGTGTCTCCGTGATAAGACTGTCGACCATTCGACTCAGTTCATGATGCGTTTAACGAATTGCGATTATATTTGATAAGAGTGGAGATTGGGGTTTGATTCCATAACACTGACGGTAGCAGAATTTGAACTTCGAAATGAGAATTTTCCACAGTAAGACAAAATTTTACAAAAAGAAACAAGCCTTATTACATAAATTAATGTTCCAACACCGTTCTGTCTATAAGAAATTCATTTTCTTTTCTCAGTTTGTTGCATTGTCAACGGAAAAAAACAAATGATTCCTCTGCACATTTTTGTTTCAATTCCTATTTCTGATTCTATAGCTCGTCTTTAAGAGCTCCTGACTACATTATGATTGTCAACACATCGGTAACGGAAGTACACTAACTTAACCACATTCTGAGATCGGACGAGGAAATACTTACAAATATTTCATGATAAGCTGTGAAAAATTTTGACTATGTCGTAATGTGAAGTATCCGATAGATTTCCCCCCATTAAAATATATGCATTGCAATAAGAAGACTTTATGGAAAGAAATGAACAAAGAAACGGAATTAAGAATGCACAACTTAACAGCTAAACCAGCGTTGAAATTGGGATATTAAGGCTGGGGACTGAAGAAAAATGAGGAACAGCGTTTAGAAGCAGCACGGATGACATATTTGAGACACTAACTTGGAATAACAAAACTAGGTAAAAAAACAATCAACGTATTAGGGAAAAAACGGGAGAACAGAGTTTAGAAGAGGAAATAAAACAGCAACAGGAAAAGTGGCTAAAAGCGAATAGAATACCAAAACAAGCAATGCAAAATCAAATGATTGGACGAAAAAACGTAGGACGACCGAGGAATAGATGGAGGGAAAAACTCATCTTGAGGATTAAGGAACAGTAAACACGCCTAAACCTTCATGAATGTGATGGTGATGATCATGAAAAAATATTCACTTTGTCTACAGTTTTTTTATGAATGTCCCCAAAATAAAACTTCACGTAAGACCGTCCAGTGTGAGCCGCGCTGTTGTTTGTTGCAGAAGGGGAACAGAAATATTTTTCTCTGAATACTTCCCTCCCAAAGTTTAGAGGCATTAAATCAGTACTGCAAACTAATATATTTAGCGAATATAAATCAATTCAATATACAAATTTGTAAATAAATAAACCCCTGCGGCGTGTATAGGGCAATATTTAACCTGAATACAAAATTATATATGAAATATATATTACAGTGATCTCATATTGCATTTTATATATTTCCTACATGATTTTGTCTTCAGACTTGGGGTGGCTTTGATAACCGAAATATATTGCTACTGATTAGTAAAAACAAATTGTGTACAGGTGTTATTTAATTTTTTTTATTTACCAGTTGAATTAAAAACAAAAGGGAAATGCCTTGCTTTAAAAAAGTGCTCCTCAATTACTGAGCCTTCACCGAAAATACTGCAAACTTAATATCTAACAGTGTCGTTAAATAATTATGTCTAACCCTGCTGCCCACGATGTACATTATATAACGTAGTGACTCAATCTCTTTACAGATGGCGAGAGCATGCTGGAGGTACTTGTTCGCTAAAGTGGTCGAAATTCTAGATACGGTAAGTTCAGTTCCACCCCTGGTTGTTCCTGTAGCACAGTACTGAGTGTTTTGCATCAAATGACACTTCTTAAAGCACAATAATATTACACATAAAACTGCATATATATATAATATACATAAACACACACAAACACACACACACACACACACACACACACACATATATATATATATGTATGTATGTATATTGTAACCAGTTTAACACAAGCCAATAAAGTATATGTCATTAAATTACTTCAAACAGCTTTGAAAATGGCCGTCAAATTTCCTCAAACATTCACTAGATGCTTCATTTTATTTGTGGAATGTTAAACTGCAACGCAATGTTAACTAAGAATGAAGATCGAAACAAAATCTTCAGCAGCAGATCCTCTAAAATGGAAGTGAAAAATTCTATTAGATTAACAACCTGTATGTGTTCAAAACAACAATCCTAACAGAAAATTTATTATAGGGGAAAAATTTCTTATCCACTATCTTCCTGGATGTGTCCCAAATTTTGATAAAGCTTGCCATGACAGACTTTTTCACAAAATTTTGCAGTTCCTACCTGCAGAATAGAGCAAATTGCTGAAAACCTACGTATTTGTTCGATATTTCACAGTTAAGATGAAGACCGTTATTCAGGGCTCAAAAACATTAAGCCTTGAATGCCGCAGACAAGTGTACTAGGCTCGGTCCTGTACCTACTGAACACGAGATGTCTCCAGCAACCTGCGCAAGCTACTGTGGCAACTATTGACATTGGCACTGCTATCATTGCAGTAGGAGACAGCGTTGAAGAAACTATTGAAATTTACAAAGTGCAATCAACAAATATACAAATAGAACATGAAATGTTCAATTAAACTAAATGAAGCCAAGTCGATACATGTGGACTTTACCAATAAAAGACGTCAACATATACCTTTAACTATCCATGACAAATTCATCAATCACTCAAAAGAAAAGGAATAAATTTGCATGACGTTGGATACCAAGCTGCGAATTGGAAGGAACATGTCAAGAAAAAACTCGAAGAGCTTGGACTAAAATACAAGAAAATGTATTGGCTCATTGGAAGAAGATCGGCCATGTCGATGCACAATAACTAACGCTGTACAAACAAATATTGAATCCTGTGTGCACCTACGGTATACAGCTGTGAGGATGCACGAAACAGAGCAACACTGACATAATTCAACCATGTCAAAACAAGGTACTTAGGAACGTCGTTTTGCACCTTGCTATATCAAAGACGCCGACCTCCGTACGGAGCTTCAAATG
>Ga0123354_10001871_pt1 | contig 26659 bp, 23 predicted proteins | sample TergutLab28metaG_2_FD_97872 | JGI IMG/M metagenome (GOLD analysis project Ga0123354, IMG submission 97872) | Labiotermes labralis P4 segment gut microbial communities from Petit-Saut dam, French Guiana - Lab288 P4 | ecosystem: Host-associated > Arthropoda: Insects > Digestive system > Gut ...
GAACAAACCCGCCCTTGGCGACTTTTTCAGACAAACATTTTTTGCAATGCACCATACGAACTAACCTTGTTTGGCGATATATGTACAGCATCACATAAAATTATCTATAAGTGAACACTCTCATTTTTTTATATTAATAACAATATTTTATTTATTTTTCCCCTCACGTTTTGTGGAAATAAATATTCTGAGAACTGGATATTTTTTTATTTTTGCAAGTTTATTTTTTATATCGGTAAAAATATTTTAGAAATATAAACTATTTTATTTTCAAATTTATTTTACGGATATAAATATTTCACAAGCCGAGAATATTTTATTTTTGGATATATTTCATTTTTCGTCAAGTTTCTAAATTTTATACATGTAAAAAACTATAAATGGTCTATAACCGTAAAATAAATGATGAAAAATGCAGACCAAACCAACATCACGACCACGCATAAGCCGAAAAGAAGCAGAATACATAACCAAACAACTAAAGCTACAGCTTGAAATCTTTGAGTTATACATACAAAAATACAGACGCTTAAAAGAAGAACAGGAACGCCACCAAAAAACATCATCATACCTCCATAAAGAGAAACAAATCAAAATTTCAAACTACGACCAAGCCATAGCACTTATCACTAAAAACACAAACCTCCATAATGGCCTAATCATTAAATTTCAAGCAATAGCTGATGGAACCAACGACAGACACACAATGAAACATCTAAACAACGGCAGAGACATAATGCTTGATGATGTGCCTGATTTATCTGATATGTTGAAAGCCAGTGTAACAAACCTCTAACACAACTAACTAAAACCATAGTGGAACCATAAACTTCGTTAGTTACACAAGATTCACCATATACATATTAATTGATTATAGGGAGAACTAAACAAGAATTACGCTCCCTTTTGACAGAAAAGGCCCTAATTAAACTTACATATATCTAAGTTTAATTAAGGAGACAGGTGCGCGTTTAGAGTTAGATATGACACAGAACAAACAGAGTTAGTTAGAAGTCTGCTGTTAACAACCATAATCTAACCAGTCGTATTTTCGATTATAGTACCGAATTTTAAACTTTTTACGGTTTTGTGTATATATGTATTAATTTATTTACTTTCTTAAGGAGAGAGAAAAGTGCCGCCTTTTTTCTGGATGATGGTACAACGGATTTATTCGGATTAAGTCCGTTGTAGGATATTTATGGATTATAAAACGAAAAGAAGTCAGAGGTTAATAGAGAAATACGGTCGTCAGGTGACACAACGTAGCAAACTTGTATTCCCATTAAAAACCGGATTATATGATAATGTGGTTTACGATCAAATGGTGCAGTTTAGCTGGCTTGTAGTAGAGTATCTTGTACAATGCCAGCGTGAAGCAGACAATAAAAAACTACAAGGTAAACTATTCCCCTATAATGATAAACGTGCTTTTCAAATAATCTATAGCTGTACTGGTAAGTGGTGTCATTGGTTTCGTGTGATGAGTCAGAGATATTATGGTTCGTATGTGACAAAAGATTATATCAGGCATAGCAAGTTTCTGAACATAACTAACCCTATGTCTGCTATGCCATACTTGAGTTATAATCCGTATGAGGATTTGAAAAATAAGGAACATGTTTTACCTGCAGATTGGATACAGCCGGCTATAGAAAAAATCCAGTCGCGTATTACAAATCAATAGAATTTTGGTTGATGTACCCACACATTAGTACGCGCCGCTTGATAACAGTGCAGGTGGTATACGCCACCCTTTTTATTAAAAGCGTATGGGGTTACCTATTATCACTTCTTCACCACAACGTACACATACACAAGGCGTATTTTCTTGAGTAACTTTTTCTTTCAGTTCTTTAGTGAACCGTTCAATCAACCTATGATACACCTATTAAGCCCTAACAATATGGCGTTAGTAAAAGTTTATGCTAAAAATGTGGACAAAATAGAAGTGATTAAAAACATCCCCATTTAATTGCTCTCGAAATAACGCCTTATAGCATGATAAAGATTAACGTATATGTCCTCACGTTCAGAGGGTCTTAAAGTGCTTAATGGCTTTTCAGGATTGCATACGGCTTGGTACTTATCGATGTAAACTTTATCGCCATTCTTAAGATCAATTGGGCTAAATTTAACCGTTGAGGGTTTAATTGGGATCCACATGATGCATATCTGATTATCTTTGGCTGCTTGCAGGAGTATGGGCAGTTCCTGGTTGCGAATGTAGCCTGACGCAAGAAAGGCTTGCGACACCATAAGCACCCCAACTTTGGTTACTGCCATGTGTTTATGGATATTTTCGTCCCACTTGTCGCCATACTCTAATAGTTTACAATGCCAGTGTTTTATATTACAGTCTATCTTGAGCAAGTCAATGAAATGTTTCATTTCATAAAAATATTTTTTATCATCATCAGAAAAACTAATGAAAACTTCTTCCCGTTTTGTCATTGGTGCATCTATCATGTACAACACCTAACTACGCCGGTAGCAGTTGTCTAAGTTGTATTGTGCATCAGTGCTACCTTGTTCTGCCGCTTTTGTATACCAAAACACGGCTTTGTCGTAATCTTGTTTAACGCCGTCACCATTATGATAGCAGTTACCTAAATTATTTTGTGCGTCAGCGTTACCTTGTTCTGCCGCTTTTGTATACCAAAACACGGCTTGCTTAAAATCTCGTTTAACATAGATGTTGAAATAATAACAAATTCCTAAACGGTTTTGTGCTGTGGCGTTACCTTGTTCGGCGGCTTTTGTATACCACTCGATAGCCTGTTTATAATTTTGTGTCACGCCTTCACCATTGTAGTAGCAAAAACCTAAGTTGTATTGTGCGACAGCATTACCTTGTTCTGCCGCTTTTGTCAACCACATTACGGCTTGTTTAAGATCCCGTTTAACACCAATGCCTCGATAATAACGATCCCCTAATTCGAATTGTGCGTCAGCGTTACCTTGTTTTGCTAATTTTATTAAATCATCTGCTTTCTTATCCAACGCGATAATCCTCTATCAAGCAAATAGCTTTATCCTTAGGGAATCACCAAGTTTGAAGTTAAATGCTTTTCTCATACACTCTGATTATATGGTTTCCCAAAATTATTTTTCCAGGTCGTTTTTTCTGATTTCATGCCGTTTACCAGTTAAACATCTTTGCCGCTAAACCTAACCAAACTTCAGGCCGCATCTTACGTATGAAAGCTTGGCTGAACGTCTCTGTGATATCCAAATTAGGTGCTCTATGCGGTTTCTCCTAATTGTACCACTCAACCAAAGCCTCCAAAGTCTCAAACCGATCCCGGTGACAGCTGAAGAGATTATGCCCTTTTTCCACCTTGCTATTGGTCTGAGGATGGTTCACGCCGCGCAAAATATGCCTAATAATCTGTCATACAAATACACCTCAAACTAGTGCTCCGCAAAGCCCCGCATCACGACTAACAGCATAAAACTCAGAGTCATGATCAGTCACCACTTTTTTCACATGCTCACTATACAATAAGTCTTCCTCAATCAAAACAATGGCCTCAAGTTTTTTGATATAAAAGATACGATCGGTTGGCTGGGGCCAGGATATTTAGAAAAGACTCCCCAATGGATCTGTTATATGGGGTACGTAAACGTCTGTAGTATGTTTAACCTGTTGCACAATGGTTCTGATGATCTGAGCGACTTTACAATGTGTTAGTTTTTATTTTTTTCATAAACAGGCCTTAAAAAGTCAATTCCTTTGGAAAGATATTCATTACATATTCTCTTGGCATTTTCTCTTTGCCCTCTTTCAAATAAACTGTCAACGAGTGCTATCACTTTTTCTTGTGTGACGTAAGGGAAATGGTTGGTGGTATTTGATGAGAAATCATAAAATATGTCTGCAACGTGTTCTGGATTTTTTATGACATGAATATTTAACTGTTCTACATAGAACATAAAGGCCATATCGTTCAGGTATTTGTTACTCCATTTCATCAATTCAACAATGTCGCTATCAACATTATCAACGATGCTCAGCCAATAAGAAAGCTGAGTAAATACTTCATAATATTTGTCTTTTTCTGTTACACTTGAGATATTTGCGATTATTTTTTTCCATATGGGTTTGACTTTGTCTTTCATTTTAGCATCCAATTTATTGCGTAGGTGACAGAAGAAATTAACAAATTCTACTATGTAATCTACATTGCTTCCTGTGATTAGATCAATAATGAGACTTTCTTCAGAAAAATCTTCTAAATCATTTAAATAGGCAATACATATATGTTGAGGTAATTTTTCAAAAACATCTTTTTCGTTATATTCTATTGCTTTTTTGTAATGTCCGTTTTTTTTGAGTAACTGGTACAAATCCTGTGAAAGCATGGTTGAGTAAAAGAGATAACTCGAAAAGCCACATTTCCACATGAATTCGTCTTCTTTCGGAAATAGTTTGTTTATGTTGGCTTTAGTCCATGCTTTATCTAAATAATATAAGTGCGGCAAAAATGCACCCAAACTTACTTCAAATTCAATTGTTCGATTCGAGTGAATAAGTGATTGATAATGGGACTTAATTGTCTCGACCCCTTCATCATCCACGTTATTTTTAACTTTGGTAAACCTCAACGAACAGGTTATCATGGCATAATAAACGATTCCCAACGGTGAGTTTAAAACTGCAGTTATAATATCTGTAGTATTGTCGTTTTTAACTGTAGATTTTGTATTGTTCGCCAATCTCAACAATATTGACTCACAAATAGGGAGAAGATCATTGTCGAAAGCATGATTTTCATTTTTTGTTCCTTCAAATATCAGGTCAGCGATACTTTTGGTAAAAACGTTCTTTTGTGGATTTTTATCCTCCTTATAGAGTTGATTTGAAGTGGCATTGTTTAAAAAGTCAAGCACACATTTAACAGAAAATACTTTATTTTTTTTCCAAGCATCTGTAAACCCAGATATTAATGCCTCTTGAAATTCAAAATCAAGCTGTGCAAAAGGGTCTATGTCAGACGCAAATTTATCAGGGTTCTCTCGAACTGTGGTGGTGAAGTTATACAATACATCAATTTTATGGTGACCTGCCTTTTTTAACGAATATTCTGAAATATATTTTACAAGATCTGCGTTAGATTTATTGATGATGTCTGGTGGGAAGGCTTCTGGTGCACCTGCTACCTTGATCTCACTACTTGTCCATAAATGATGTCCTGGATGTTCAATTTTGTCTTTATAGATATTAGAATATTTTTTTATTAAGGAGTTAACTTTTTTATAGTCATTTCCTTCTAAGGCGGATAACCACTCCAGTTTTTTATATGCATCAGCTACAATTTGTTGAGGTGATTCTTCTGGATTATCTTTGATAGGGACTGTCTTAATTGACGTTATCCACTTTAGAAGGTTGTTGACTTGTTTATTGTTGAATTTATTATGGTTATTTTTAATTAATACGTAAATTTCATGTTTAAGATCCTCTTCCTCGAGAGGGTTGTCGTCCCATTGCCAAAATATTTGTGCATAATCCTCATAGAAATAGTTGATTAAGTGAATGCTAATTCTTTTAAAAATTGGTTTGTCACTTTTTAAAAACTCGTTTAACATGCCCTTTTGAGCGGGGGGTGTCAGGTGTTCAAGTGTTTGCCTCAAGAAATAAATCAATTGCATTTGGTAGTTATCTTCCAAAAAAACCTGCTTATTTTCTTCAATAGTGGGAATATCTATGACACCAAAGGCGGCTTTATTTTTTTCTAAAATTCTTTTCATGATGTCTAAAATCAATTCAGCCAATGATATTTCACAGATGGCGATGATTTTATCCCCATTTTTTTGTATTATTATTGATAGCCAATAATCTTCAAGAATAGACTTGAACTGAAAAAATTTAGAATTTTCGCTAACTATTTTATAATCAAGAATTATTTTGAGTGTTTGCATTAATTTTTCTTTGTCTTTATTGTATGTTAGATGAGGAATTACTGTTTTGTCTATTTCTAATACTGGTAGTATGGAACTAAACTTTGATGTCAATATTATTCGTATGAATTCGATGTGCTTTTTAGTTATTCTTTTAACTGGTAATAAGAAAATAATTCTTAACAGTTTATAATCAGTATATGGGTTCTCAATTCTTCTGCCGTCCTTTTTGAACGTGATTATTAAGTTAATTGACTTAATTAATTTATTGAGAATCAGACTATTGTTATTTTTCGAGAGATTCGTTGCAACGTTCTCAAGATAATCCAAAGCATACCAACGGGGTATGATGTAATTGTTGTTAGTTATAATGGGGTTTTTATTATTGATTGGGTCTAAATACCCTTCTGTAATTAATTTATCAAACCAGGGATATGGGTTATTTGTGGTGGATAGTTTTTTGAAAAACAGTTGTTTAAATGCGTCATCTTTATTTGCTCTTTGAAATATTGAAAAAATTTTATCTTCATTCAAGCTTATCCACCATTTCTTCCATGTCTTTTATGGCTTCATACTGCATGTCAGTTAGTCCGATAAGTTCCTTCTTCCATTTCTTGATTACAGTGTACAATTGAGCGTAGCCTGTTACATCTTTTTTGTAACCCACGACCTTTATCCCTAACGGCTTAAAGTAATCTGCATCAAACGCTTGCAAGTATTTTTCTTCTTTATAGTATGGCAAAAGAATGCAGTGTTTTGGTTCCATCTGTTTTCTATCCATCGTGGTAACTAAAAAATCTAATATTTCGAATTCTTCTAAGCCATATCCCAGAAAAATGATGGAATATTCGCTGAAAATGGCGGCTAAAAATGCATGGAACTCACCCTTTCTATAACGATCTAAATAATCTTGTACAGTAAGTATCGTTGTGTTGGGGTGTTCAATGGTTCCGTGAATTTTATACAATCTGTCGGGTAAAATGTTATTTGGTGAGAAATCTTTCTCAGTAAATAAAACTGATCCCGGAAATGTTGAGTCGAAATTTCTATCGATATTGGTTGTTAAATAAAGTGCTGGAATGATGCCGAACAGCTCTGATAACACTTTGTAGATGTTTTGAGTTTCGTATGCTTTGTTGGTTTTCAGACATTTTTTGATTTGTTTATAAAAATCATTTTCATGATGGTTATCGCGGAATATATTGCGACAAATTGTGATGATTTTTTTAGGTTCATTAATTGCCATGATGCTTTCTTTCTGTCGGAAATTGATGTAGTTACGCTCGAAACACATCTCGGTGAGGTTATTTGACAAATCTTTCCAACCTTTGCAACCCAAAAGTTTTGAGAGGCCTGACCCTAAGAAAAAACAGAGTTTTCCCTCCCTGGCTCTCTGTAATATATCCTCAGGTACTTTGGGCACCTCTGGAATGTCGTCTGTCTGCACTGTTAATCGGCAATAGTTTGTTATTCAAACTATTTTAAACTAATGTGTATTCTTCCAGGTGTGTTCTTTAACTTGGATCTTTCTTACGTTTATGCGGGGAAGTGGTTTTTCCCATGATGGTGTGGGTAAATGTAAAGTTGTACCGACGTGTTAATCATTATTTAGTGATAACTTTTTAACTAATCATTTATGTCTAGTAAACGACCCGGCTGATAATTCATGTCAAAAGCTTCTGACAATACTGCAAATCAACCCCCTGATACTTTAGAGGGTGAAATAGTCACTGCATTAAACTCTGGAGGTTATCTATTCCAAAAGTATTGTGCTAGAAAAATTCAAGAAAGTGGGTGGACGATAGATACAGAAGAGTATCCCATTTCAGATAACCTTTCCATTGATTTGAAGGTAACAAAATTTACAAATGATACTGCAAGAGAAATTGCAATAGTTGAGGTTAAACGGCAAGATCCACAAAGGAAGCGTTGGATTTTTTTTAAAGATGAAAATCCAAAATTTTCGTCTTTCTCTTTCCAAGGGCATTGTTTAAACACTCCTGCAATGGGTCGTTCTCGGAAAGGCACATATGTTGCGCGTTCAGTACGAGAGTGCTTAAATGAAGAAGACTTGGAAATGCCTCAATGTCACTCAGCAGGTATAGAATTTTTTAAAGAATCTGCCACTAAATCTTGCTGGAAATCAAATTCAGAAATAATTTATAAATCCTGTTTTAATGTTGCACATGGTGTTAACCATTTATTTGATGTAGAAGCGGAGGCATTACAAAGAACTATCAGATATGGTATAAACCGTCTTGAAAATGAAAAGAAAATCTTCGGGCGGAAGTACTGGTTCGGTGGTACTATTATTCCTGTAGTTATAACAAGCGCCCCTTTGATGTCAGTTAGTTTTGATCCTGAATTAATGGACACGTCTACATTTAAAGTAAAATTCGATAATATAGTTCATAAAAAGCAAAAATGGCTTGTTTATGACTTCCCTCTTCCCAAAAGTTTGCAATACAATCCAGTCGATATTCGCCAAATGTTTGCAGAAGACCGTTATGCTAAGATGCATATTTTCATAGTAAACGGGAACTATGTTGGTGAATTTTTTAATAAACTTGCACTAAGTATTAAGGGCTGTTTTAAAAAAAATGGATTTATTGAGATGTCATACACCGATTTTTATAAACCCAACCGCAAACGGTTTTTTAACCGATGAATATAGGTTAAATGGGTAGTTACCTTTGTTTTTATTTTCACGTATTGCTTGTTCCTTGTAAGTATCAGCTTTCGTTTAAACATGTTAGTCTTTCTTGAATTGTTGATTATGTGTATCCCTAACTATCACGTTGCTACCGCATTTTTATTTATTAGTTCAATAGTTTTTCACAAATCCATAAACATTTTCAAGTCGTCAAATATTTCGCTGATACTATCTCTATCGGAAAATGGGTTTTCCTGTAAAACCGATAGATCTTTCATCATGCCGTTTTTGACACTCGCTCAAGTCCGCGAGCCCGGCAACTTAAACGGTAACTACTTATGGTGTGATCTATCAACACTATGAGCACTATAAGAATCACGATAAGTATTGAGAATTTATCACAGGATCATTCAGATCAAAATTAACACATGCCGAATCTATTTGGTTGAATATGCTCTAATCATTTAAAGTAAGTTGTGATATAAGGCTATGGCTTGTTGCTATGTGGTTACATAATTTTTAGTCAGCGTCTCCCACACTTTATCAATGTGTCACACTTCCAAAAAGAAGTGGCAAGCTTTTATTTGCTCTATTTCATCCGGAGTGAGGTCAATCCAGTCAACGATTGACGGCAAAAATGATTTAAGTTTTTCCGCACACCAGTTGTATTTTTCAAAAATTAAGCGCTCATTTTTAAATTTTTTCATACGATGTCTGAGTATTTTTGAATATTCTTCCAAATTAACTAATAATTCATCTTTTGTATACTCTGTTATGTTGTGCAATATTCGAAATTGTTGCAAATAATCCACATAATGTTGGTCATCTGTATCTTTTTTTATTTCTGGGGCTGTCTTTCGGGTGTTGACGTCTAACACAAAAAATATGTTGTCATAGTCGATTCTTGCGCCCTTTTTACACAATTTGGCACCTTCGCAAAGTTGTCTTGCCTCTACTATTGCTGTCTCAACAAGCTTCTTATCTATAATAACTCTTGGAACTTTTGCATTATGTTTTTCCATTTCAGTTGCATCGACAATGCCTTGTCCATATAAAAAATTTTGATCAGTATATACTTCGCCTTGAGTAATGCACCCACGTATAAATATGCCGTATTTTAATATGGAATCTAGCTGAATGTAGCTGGCTATTGCTGTCAATAGTCTTAGAGCAATTATCTTTGGAGCCTCAGCAGAAACATTTATGCAAATTGCAACATTATCTGAAAAAGTATAAACGTGGATATTTTTTCCATATGTGCCAACTTCTTTTGCAAAACCATGCGCATGTTCTGTGATGTCTTTTATGGCTTGGATAAAGGTTTTATCATCTAATTCATGATTAATGAGTATTTGTCGATAACCTATTATGTCAAAATAGGCTATGACGTGCTGTGATGTTTTCATATCACCCATTTTATTTCACATATGTTTTTAAAAAAAAGACGGCGAACCTGCATATATACTTTCGAGTTTCTCAAAAGATGGTAGTGTTCGACATTGGTTTATGCTGTTAGAGGTCGTTTGAAAATTTTCACGTTGATGCATAATCCAACTACTGCCTTGTGCATTTGAAGAGATTTCGAAAAACAGATAGTTTTTCTTGCCAACCGTTTCACCTAAGTGCGCTTTTGACTGCTGAAATTGGTTTGAAGTTAAAGAGCAAATCAATGTTTTCTATAGCCGCATATCCATAACAAACGTACAAGTTCTAAAGACGTTTTTTCTTAACAGCACACAAGAACATGAGAACACAGGGTAAACTAGTTTGCATAGCCATTGCTAGCCTGCTAACTCAGTTGATTCTCAAAAAAAGGGGAAGTGTGGCAATGTCGCCACCCTTCACATGTTCAAACCCTGCCCTCGGCACCACTCTATCCATTTGGAATATGCGCTAGGCAAAAATTTGAAGTTTAGAACTACAATAAGTAACTTATGCTTTGCATTTTCGGAACAACTTTTGGGAGCCGAGTTAAATTTTTGTTTATCATCACAAAACTGTTGATTATCCAACAAATATTATCAGCCAAAATTTTGGAGGGGAACCCTTAAAAATAGAGGGTTAGGAAGAGGGGAATTTTGTGGTTTTGAGCCATTCTAGGAAGCCTTCTTTGACTTTTTGCGGGGTTTCAAATACGTGTACATCGTCCATGGTTTGTAGTTGTCGTACTTGTGTTGCTTCTTCTTTGCGTACGCGTAGTTTTAGGTCTTTGCCGTTGGGTAGTTTGGTGTAGATAATGTTTTCTTTAAAGTCAACGGGCATAATCCATACGGGTACGAATGCTTTGAGTGCCATAAGGGCTGAGTTTGTTATGAGGGTGTCGCTTATACTGTTAACGATTTTTGCGACTGTGTTTGAGGATGCTGGGCAGATTAGGAGGAATTCGTATTTTCCGCTTTGTACCATACCTGCTAGGAAGGGTGAGTTTGCGTTGGATTCGACGAAGACTTTGGGGAAGCTGTTTTTGAGGGTTTCGTCGAGGCGGTAGAATTTGAGCATGATGTCTGCGGATTTGGAGATGTAGACGTCTATGTCTATTTGGTTTTCTGTTTGTTGTTTTAGTTCTTTCATGGTTTGGATTATTTCTTGGATTTTGTCGCCTGCGCCGGTTATGCCCCAGGCTATTTTGAGTTTTTTAGTTGGTTGGTTGTTTTCAGTCATGTTTATCACTTTGAGTTTTTGTGTAGAGTTCTAGGTATTGGCTGAAGTGTTTGACGGTTTTTTTGAGTCCCCGCATGCCTTCTGTGTCGAGTTTTACGCCTTTGAGGGTGTCTTTGCTCCACAGGTTAGCGCCCAGGTTTGCGCCAAATGTTCCGCCGCTCACTGGAATCATGCCATTCATTAGATAAAAGGTGTGAATTTGCATTTGAGCTAGTTCTTGGCCGCCGGCTCGGTCTCCGCCGACGGTTATGCCCATGCCTATTTTGCCTCTGAAAAAGGTTTTGTTTGCGGCTACTATTGCGCGGGTGCGGTCCATTACTGTTTTTAGCTGTGCACTTATGCCGCCATTATAAACGGGGGTTGCAATGCTTATGCCTTGGGCGGTTGTGAGGAGATCATAGAGTTCTTGTAGGTCGTCTTTGATGATGCAGACTTTGTGGGTTAGGCAGTAATTGCAGTGCATACAGTAATGTATTGATTTGCCTCGGACGGTCCAGAGTTTGGTTTCAAACCCTCTTTGGACAAGTAGTTCAAGTGCTTGTCCTAAGACGTATTCTGTGGCTTGATTTCGGGGACTACCGCTTACACCGACAATTAACATATTTCACCATCTACGTTAACTATCAATCAAATTAAAATCTTACCCAACCAACAACTACAGGACAAAACAACCACCATAGCGTGGTTGGTAGTTATTGTGTTTGCGTAGTCACATAGCTTTAAGTTTTTTAAAAAATCACTCTAGGTATAGCTGTCATTTTTTTGGTGGTGTGATTTTTGGTTAGAGTTTATGGTAGGGATGGTAAGGAGATGGTTTTTGAGGGTAAATTGGTTGTGGAGGATCTTTGTGCGGTGGGGTTGCCTTTGCGTATGGCCGAGGAGGTTGCTGAGCGGCTGGGGGCTAGGGTGCAGGAGGGGTGGAGTGCTCAGAGGATTCTGGATGAAACCGATGTTGAGTTGCGGCATTTGCAAGAAGATATCGATAGGGCACATGCCAGCTACAAAGGCGCTATGTCTATGGGGAAGCATAATGTTGGGGAGCAGAGAATCGCCTCTGAGGGTGATAATTCTGTGGAGGTTCAGCCGCGTTTTGAAACTAGGGTGGAGTGCAAAAACGTCGAACTAGCAGAAAAACAAAAAGATAACTAAAAAGAAGATAAAAAGTGCGGGGTAGACAAGGGCCCGGTGTTTGTTTGGTTATTCGCAAGTATTCTTCGTGTTTAGTGGGATTGTGGGCGACCGCTATGTTCACAGAATTTTGAATGGCTAAACTTGCATTTGTTCGAGATACCTCGCCGACTCAAAATCAACTGATTTTATTCAACCACAATGAACAAAACACAAAGACACAACGGGTCATGCACTAATTTATTGCCACACCAACTTCGAGGGCAACACGATTGTCTAATCCGTAAACAAACAACTACCAGCTGCCGATGCAGCACTCTTCCCGTAGAATTGAATCATACTTACGGTTGCATAACAAGTGACTCTTTCCAACTTTTCTGCCAATAAACGCCACCAGCCTACAGATAACACATCAATCACGCCTTGGGCTATAAGCAACGTTTTTGTTTTCTTTTAATTGCTGGGGCAAAGAGTGAAATTCCAAGTGGATAGTGGCATATGGTTTAATTATTATTGGTGTAGTTTATAGGTTAAAATGGCCGGCTCTAAGTTGAAAGTTTTTTTAAAACTATTCTTTTCTAAGCGTGCCATAGTTGTTGTTATCTCAGCTTTGCTTGTTCTAACAGTTCTTAACACCTATCTAATTTGGGATGGAGTACGTCAAACCAACCTCTCGGGCGGGGTGATTAATTATGATTTTGTGCTCTCACAGAGCGGAGAGGGCTATAAGCTCAAAAATATGCTAACCGGCCACATATCCGAACAAGTCAATAGTGCATCTTTGGCTTTAGCATCAGCATTAGAAGAAGGCAAGTCGGTTTACCTAAACTCTGGAACTTATGTGTTAACTGAGGACATCTATATCATCAACAAATTGGGTGCTAAGATTGTAAGTGATGGCGCTACCATTGAGGGCAATGGGCATAGAATTGTTTTGTTTGGGGATGATTATACTTTTTCACAGTATGGGCTTATCTCAGGTTTAACTCTTATAAATTGTACGCTTCGGGTGGAAAATTCATTTGCAACAACCATAACCAACACTCGCTTCATAAACTCCTCAACAGGTATTGAATTTATCAATACAAATACTTGGAGTGAGTACAGCAAGATTGAGAGTTGTCAATTTATCAACAATTCGGAGGGGATTGCTTTTCGTACTCCGGTAAATGGTACTCAGATGAGTAGTGGTTTGGGTAATGCTACGGGTTCTTATGCTAGCTCTCTAATTGAGCGTTGTTATTTCAATGTTCCTGATTTTTCGATGGGTATAAATGTTGAGTGGCTGGCTGAGTTTTCGGATAGTCAGATTCAAAATGTTCGGTTTTGGATGGGGGAGAATGATTATCGGAGTAATCAGACGGGGTTGCGTGTTGATGGGTCGATGTGTCAGACACTACTTTTGGGGGTTGTTTTTGAGTCGTTTGCGTCTGATCCTATCTACATGTTTGCCATTGATTTAGACTGTAACTGTGATCCTGCGCCGATTCTTAGCAGGGTTAGTTTTTTGGGGAATTGGACGTCTCGGGTATATAATCCGTTTGCCGTTTGGATCTCAGGCAAGGGCATGATCTTTAAGCAGGAAATAGCGACGGTACCCATAGGAAAAAATGGAGTCTACGGGGAAATCCGAACAATAGATCGTCAGCCCGCTACTATTGATAGTTTTAAACCCAAAATTGAAGCTACAGGCAGTTTTAGCCATGATGAAACTCTAACGGTTCGCATCCGAGTCGAATATCTCGATAACAAAATCTCAGCACCCATCATACGCACCTTTACAAGCGCCGGCTCAACCTGGATAACTGATGAAGAGCTAACCCGTCTTTTTGGTTCACAGAACCTAATTTGGGCCATACTAATAGATGCCAAAGTCGACTCCGCTACAAGCGATACATCAGTTAGAGTCAGCGGCTATGGCACACCCAAATAAACACGACTAGAAAAACAACCAGCAGACATACTTAACCAGTCAAGCAAACCATAAGAAGACAACACAACAAAAAAAATAACCTAAGAACCACACTATTTTTGTGTTGCACCCTGACATTAGCAGTAGTTGATTTGTCGTCTGTTTATGGTGTGTTGTTGTTAGTGGTATTTTATGGTTATGTCGCCATGTGATGCTAGTAGTGCAAGAGATAGAGTGCCTTCGCCGGCGGATGTTGTGCCTTTGAGTTGTGTTGTTGTTTGCTCCTCTGCATCTATGGTAATGCCTGAATGGTTGATGGTACCGTCTACGACCATAGCGGCCACATAGAACAAGGTGCTTTTAGCTAAGCTGATTTTAACATTGCCATGCATGCTGACGGCCTCTAGGCTCTCAGCATTGCCGTCGTTTTCAATGTTAATGTTGCCGTTTGTAGTGGAGATTGAAACTTTTCCAACATTTAGCTTGGGCAGAGTTATGTCTCCGTTTGCACTTATAAGCGTCAAATTGCATTGGCTAGAAGCTGGCAGTTTGATTAACAAATCGGCAGTATGGTTGGGGTTGTTGTAGGTTACTTTGTCTTGGGCGCGGGTTACAATTGTGGTTTGATCGCCCTCTTTTGCTTCGTTGGTTTGGGTTGTTATGGTGGATAGTTCTCCTTGGGGAGCTTTGAGGGTATAGATTACTTCGATTTGGTCATTGGTTGTTGGTTGAATTTCTATATTACCCCTAAAGATGGTGGCATCAATCACAACGTTTGTGTCTGACGTATAAACGCTTCGTTCTTCGCGCTGATCCAACGCTGGGGGAGTATAGAGCAAACCTGATTGAAGAACCACTATAACAACTGTTAGAACAATAACAATCAGCAACGCTATTTTTACAGAGGTCTTCATTTCCATCCAACACCCTTTGTTTGGGCAACAAATGCTTTAAGAATTCCGCCCACTCAAAGGACACATCCGCGAGTATATTAAAAACACCGTTTAATGCTACTGATACAATTAATTGTTAGTAAATTTGATTTGCTACAACTGTTAGGGTAGCTACCTAAATCTTTTGGGTGGAAATTTGAAAGAAAGTAAAGTAGTGTTAAAATAAAGAAGAAGAAGGGTTGAGGGGAGATTATTCGCTCTCAAAGTATTCTTCGGGTTTTGGTGGAACAGCTGGTAGTCCTTTGCGTTCGCGGATGTCTTTGACTAGTGCATCTTGTAGTTGTTCTGGAACTGGTGCCCAACGGCTGAATTGGGTTGCCCAGAATGCCCGGCCTTCGGTTGAGCTTCTGAGTTCATCAGCGATACCAAAGCTTTCTGATACGGGCATTTCTGCTTTGACGGTTATCATGTCTTCTTCGGAGGGCATGTCTAGGATTTTGCCGCGGCGTTTGTTAACGGTTGCTAGGACGCTACTGACGAAGTCGGAGGGGACGTTGCATTCAAAGTTTATGAGGGGCTCGAGTAGTTTGGGTCTGCTTAGCAGGATAACGCAGTAGATGGGTCTCCAGGTCATGGGGATGGCTTGTGCGGGGCCTCTGTGGACTGGGTCTTCGTGGAGGGTAATATCTTCCAAGTTGATTTTTAGGCCGTGTGCTGGTTCTCTTGCTAGAGGAGAGGTGTGGACGGCTTCGCGGAATCCGGTTTTTATGTGGTCGATGATTTCTTCGACGTATTGTCGTCCGCGGATGCGGTTGACTAGGATGTTGCTTTCTTCGACTGCGACTGCGCCTTTTGCTTCGTCGGGGGACCAGCCTAGGCTTTTGAGGACTTTGGCTCTCTCGTCTTTGTTTTGCAGGTCGGTGATTTGTTCTGATTTAATGGCTTCTACGATTTCATCAGAGAGTTTTTCGATGGTTATCCAGAGTTTGTTGTGTTTGTTGGGGCTTTTACCCATAACTGCGGGTCCGGTGTAGTTGTGGCTGATAGTTTCTCTGTAGATGACAATGGGTTTGCTGAGTTTGACTTTGAGGCCAGCTTCTTGCATACGGTAGGCGGTGATTTCGAGGTGGAGTTCGCCCATGCCTGAGAGGAGGAATTCACCTGATTCTTTGTTCATAACAAAGCGAATACAGGGGTCCTCGGTTGTTAGTTTATGCATGACTTTGTCAAAGAGAGGTAGGTCTTTGACGTTTTCTGGCTCAACGGCTACGGTGACGACTGGGTCTGAGACGTAGGTTAGGCCTTCGAAGCTGTGAATGTCGCAGTCTGCTTCGCCTATGGTCTCACCTATGCGCATAACCGGTAGGCCTGAAACGGCTCCGATGTTGCCTGCGGGAACTTTATCGACAATAACTCGGTCTGCGGCCATGCTCATGAAGACTTGTTGGATGGTGCCTTTGCGTTGGGAGCCGACTAGTTGGACTTCTTTGCCTTTTATGATGGTGCCGCTAAAGATTCTGCCGATGGCAACGGTGCCGCTGTGGGGGTCCACATCGATGGTTGAGATGCACATAAGCAGAGGTGCTTTGGGATCGACCTTTGCCATGCCGACACCGACTGGGGATGTGACATCGCCTGCCCAGATTTTTGCTTGGCGGTAGGGTTGGGCGACTAGGGGGCTTGGGAGGTGTTTGCAGAACATGTTAAGGATGGGTTCGGGCAGGGGTGCTTTTTTGCTTAGTTCAGCTACTTTTGCGTTGACTTCATCGGGGTCGCCTGTGTATGCGTCGATGATGTCTTGGAAGCTGAGGTGTTTTTGTTTCATGTAATCAAGGCTTAGGCCCCATTTGTGAAGAGCAGAGCCGAAAGCAACGGTGTCTTCGATTTTGATTTTCCAGGTTTCTTTGTATTCGGGTGGGGCGTGTTTTTCGATTAGGTTGTTGATTTTTGTGAGAACTTTGGCAAATCTTTTCTGGATTTCTTGGGGAGATAATTTGATCTCTTTGATTAGCCGGTCAACTTTGTTGATAAATAGGAGAGGTTTAACGCGTTCTTTGAGTGCTTGCATGAGCACGGTTTCTGTTTGGGTCATGGGGCCCTCGACAGCATCAACAACGACTAGAGCGCCGTCAACTGCGCGTAAGCTTCGGGTGACTGCGCTTGAGAAGTCGATGTGTCCGGGAGTATCGATAAGGTTAATCAAATACTCAGTATTTTCGTAGGTGTGGACCAAGCTGACGTTTGAGGCAAAGATGGTAACACCGCGTTGTTTTTCAAGAACGTAGCTGTCAAGGAATCGTTTCTGTCCTGCGGCATCGGCACTGATAATTCCTGCATGTGCCAATAAACTGTCGGACAAGGTTGTTTTGCCATGATCCACATGGGCAATAATGCTGGTGTTACGGATGATTTTTGTGTTCTCCATTAATTTAACAATTTCATCATTTTGTCTAAAACGCGCCATAATTATTCATTCTCCACTTTAATTTTCATAATGCCGTTAATTTGATTTGAATACATCATATTTTTGAGCATTTTATGCATATGGAAATCTCTCGGACAATAGAGAAAATACATTGAATTTGCACCCTATTAACTTTATGGCATAAGATCAGACGATTTTTGGACACACAACAAACAATTTTTCACTACAACAAACTTGGAATCACGTTCAGTTTTTGTTTATTTCTGTGCAACACACCTTGCACACAAGACTTTGATTAGTGTGGGAAATAGACTGCCAAACTATATGGAAGTTAGGGATCAAAAACACAAAAAATAAAGAACCGAACCGAAGAAAAAAATTTGACCAATAACAACACTTAGAGACAAGAGCTCCTTATAGGTAATAAAAGACAAGTTCTGCCGGATTACTGTATAGACCACTCTGAACAGAGAGCGAAGCGGACAATGTTAACCAATAACTTGCGGCTGGTTTTCTCAAAACCTACAAAGTTTGCTTATGATTAGTGAAGGGGTTAGCGGCAAATCATCAGGATGTTTTGGCTGGATAACTAGGAACTGACTTTAACTGCAACAGGTTATTTGGTGTGGTTGGTATGACAGAAACTTGGCGGGAGCCCTACCACATCGTTATTGAAGTTGAAAACAAAGAGTGCCACATGGTTGGTAAACTGGCGGCGCTTGGATTTAAACACCTAAAGGTGGTAGACGTACGCAGTGTCAAAGGCGGCTCAGTTCGCCATCTCATGGATTTAGGAGAAGAAGACCAAGCAAAAAAAATCCCCAAAGAACTAACCGCAAAAGGCCACATAGAAAATAAATCAGCAATATGGCTAGAGAGCCCCGGCTGCGGCGTATGCAACACCATCCTTGCCCACGACGCCTTTTTAGTATCAGGCAAAAGCATGCCAAACAACATCATAACCTACAGTTTTATGGTACCCACCCACAACGCATTCAAATCAATAATTAACGACCTAGAAAAAACCGGACATAAAGTAACAGTACGCAAAGCCGGCAAATTCGAACAACAAATCGATGTACTAACCGAAAAACAAGAAAAAATCTTTTGGCTCGCACTCAAAAGCGGCTTCTTTGACTACCCCCGCCAAATCGACATGACCCAACTAGCCGCAAAACTAGGCATCAGCACAGCAACCCTCTCAGAAATCATACGACGAGGAACCAGACGACTACTAGAACACTACTTCAAACAAGAACTCTAACCAACCCACACACCAACACACAAACACACGAGATAAACAATATCACAGCCAAACAAGACACGATGCACTAAAAGCATTAGTGCTAAATTTCTACAAACCAACTATAACAAGGATAACTTGCAGTGCAGTATAGAGGCTCTAGTTTATCACCTCGCCATTACTAACCGGGCTAATTGTGCAATGGTGAGATGACAACTATGAATCGTAAGGTCTCTCAGGCAAGGGTTGATAGATCACGATCAAGTCTTCTTCGCGCTTGATACATACCGCCAAGTTATGCTTTTTAGCAACACGCGCAATACAAACAAAAGTGTGCTCATCACCCTCAGTTTTTATATGTACCTGATAACCTTGCGAGCGAGCTACAACAGCACTGGATAACATTAGCATAATACCAAGCACACCCAGATCCTCACAAGAAACAACCATGTCCTTAATCAACGCTATTGCTTCTTCACGCTTCATAAGAAACACACCACACCCAAGACGCCAAACTCTGCAACACTTTCCTCAAATTTATGGACGACATTTGCCATCATATCACCAACACACCGATAAAACACTATATCTAAACAAGAGGTAATTAAGGCCATGCCATAGAACAAACCGTATGGAATTTAGTACAGACAACAATCGACTAAAAATAGAAGAATAGCCAGAAAAAAATCAAACAATACTAGCTGTTTGACCAACAAACCAGCCTTGGCCAGTATTGAACCTGATAGGAAAGAAAACATCACCAGACCAGATACCAATTATTCATAACCAGACCAACACACCAACAATAAATCAGCACGATAAATACGCAAAGTACCCCACCACCATTAATTCATACGTAAGTTGTGGGGTAAAATAGAAAAAATAGGGGTTAACTAATAAAATTAATTTTGCGTCCAAGTCCGCCACTTATAGGATGAGGGCTGCAGAGTATGAGATCCGAGTAATGGATCCTGTGCAAGCCATTTTGTACTTGTGCTATTTGTCCAGTAGGACCAACTTGAACCATCGTGAAGCCAGTTGTAGAAGAAAATAGCATCCGATGTATCGTCAGTAAATTGCCCTTCACTGTATATCTCTTTTTGATGTCCAGCTTGAACGTAATGACTCGATATATGACCGCTAGCTTTCCAGACATAGTTTATCCACACATCATAGACCCAGCCATGGCTATCCTTGACACCACTAAGCATTATAACAAAAGTATCCGTGGCATATGCAGGTGTATTTTTATTTCCAAGAAATATCCAAGCGCCTTCGTCTAAGTCGAAAAGATACCACTTGTAAACCTCACCATAATTGTGTGTAACTACAATCTCAGCCCAGTCAGTACCACAATCTAAATCACCCAATTGCACACATAAGTAGTGACGTAAAGTCCCCCCTGAGCTAGTACTCATTGAACCACAAACGATTTCTGCAGCCACACCCGTCCAAGAATATTTATTTGTCCTCATAACAGAAGTTCGGCCAACCACAGTTCTTGTAGCAGAACCTGGTTGCATCGATTCAGATTTGGTTGAAGATTCAGTTGCAGGTTTTCGCATAAGCATTTCATCAGCTTCTTCAGGACTCAACGCTTCACCAATCCATGTTGCACCAGTCGCAGGATACCAACCCATACCCAGTGCGGCTAGCTGAACAGTTATTTCTTCATCACTCAGCCCCGCAGCCCTAAACTCATTAATCTTTAAAGTTACAGGATTAACAAAATCTTCAGGAGGTTGCCAGGAATCAAGGCTTGCTACCTGCGAAATCACCTGCGCCGAAGCAACAGGAAGCATAAGCGAAAAAAACATGGATCCAATAAGAATAGCAGACACTAAACCGTAAGCTCTTTTATGTTTTATCACACTATTTACCTCTTTACGCGTGAGATACACAAAATAGGCTATTAACGTCTATAGACTAGGACAACTGTACCATTGCATAGAACACAACCCCCATTATAGGCTGCCTCTACGCCATATTTTGATGGTTTCATAGGCAAAAATCACAACAAAACACACCTGAGCAATAACTGCAAAAACATACACTTGGAAAATAACGCCGGGATAAAAAACAGTGATTTCTATCACCAACACAAATATAGAAAAGAAGAGATAAAAGAAGTATCTCGGGATTAAGAAGCGGCTGATTCGTACACAATTTTCTAAAACCACCCTATCTACTACAAAGTTACCACATTCCCGTTTGACAAACTGCATACTTTCCAAACGAATTAGATGATGTTGAGCCACAGAAGGACTACTGAGATTTAACTCTCTAGCCAATTCCCTAACTCCGATGGGCTTATTACAGGTTAACATGAAACGGTAAATATCAAGCGCAGTTCCCCTCAATGTTTCTGCAGAGCATTTATCAGTAAACTAACTTGACCCCCTAAAACAAGAAATAAGCAGGATATCGATTTAACCCTTTTTCTTTTTTAAGAAAATAACAAGATACGATATAGCAATTAGTACACCGTATCTAAAAAATTGTTAAATAATAGACCAATCTTTTTAACAATAGACAGAGCTGAAATTATGAAAAGCGTAAAAATACAAATTGCATTAGCCACTGTCACAGCAATACTGACAGCACTACTGCTATTTGGAATAAGCTACATCCTCACACCCCACCCCGTAAACTACAGTGAAATACCGACACCCCTACTTTCAACGATTAAGCAAATTTTTAGATCAGCTCTCTGGATAGGTGTAGCCGCACTCAGTGCATTAGCCATCACTGGATCAGCCATAGCAATAAATCGAATAAAACAAAAACATCAACAGAAATATTCAAAGTCAGATACATAAAAAACCGTTCAGCAGATCGAATAGGCGAAAATTTCATAAACCATTGGTTTCAAAGCCAGTAGGCATTTTTACAATTAAATCAACTAACAGGACTCAAAAAATATTCACAACATAGTCTAGCCGAGTGAGAAAAAATACGCACAGAACCACTATAAGAGATAAGGACGAAGGGAATAGAAAGATGAATGGTATTGCCTCAAATTGTTCCACCATTTAAGCTCAGTTTGTAACTGCAGTGCATAATCAAGCAATTCACCATATTGCAGAAAAATATGTGGATAAAATATTGAGAAACAGAACAAAATATTTATGAAGATTTCAATAACTCTACATCAAAGCATATTAGACTAAAAAAATTAAGTATGCAAGTATAGACATAAAAAGTATGGTGAAAAATGAATAAAATCATTTCAGAATAATTTTTACCACAATTATCGCAATAATAATTGTTATCATTATAGCTGGAGTTATCGATCAAAGCATTCTTAGAGAGGATGAAATATAATGTTCAACATCGCGGCAGATCGACACCCCAAAGATAATTGACACATTAAAACCACTAGTTACCATTAGTTTATCAGAGATAACTGATTTGAATGAAATTTCTAGCGATTTCAATGTAACTAAAGGAGATACTATAACAATTATTGTGGACTTATTTCTTCGTTCAGATCAGAAAGAACTGTCCATACCGCTCTATCTTTCAGTGGGAGCTTTTGAAAACGTGCCAGCTCCAAAAATTATTGTGTCCCCGCCAAAACCTTACCCTGTTCTGCCATGGCCAAATCACATAGATTCTCCAGACATGGTAAAGCCATTTGAAGCAACATTTAACTCCAATCCTCTAACAATAAAGCCAAATCAAAATATGGCTACTACTTTGACAATTGTTACATCGGATAATACTCAGCCTGGAACATACACGCTTACTATTGAACTAGGTAAGTGGAAACAGACAGGCACTGGTGGAGCCAATTTTGAGTTGACGGTACTTCCAAAATCATGAGTTTAGCAAAATTTTTGTTAGGGTAGGGGGTTTGTGTTTGCTTTGCGGTTTTCTCGTATTTGGGCTAGTAGTTTGGTTACGGCTGGTTCGCCGTTTCTTGCTAGGACTTCGAAGAGTCGGGTTTCGTTTGTGATTCCTATTAGGCTTAGGTCTTCTTTGTTGTTGTTTAGGAATTGGTTTAGCCATTCTCTTACGCTGTAGGGGAAGCTGTATGTGCTTTGTTTTTTAGCTTTAGTAGACATTATTTGGCCTCTCTTGCGCGTATTAATTTGTCTATTTGACTATTTATCAACATCTCTTTTTTTTAAATGTTATAACAAATAAAAAACAATATTCCCAATTTTTACATGTGTTTTTTATAATAATAGTGTTAAAAACCCAAATGAGAAGTATTTATAAGTAATAACATTATTTAATTGTAATTACTTGTAAGAGGAAGCGATAACATGCCAAACAAACAAAACAACACAATTTTAACCACAATCAAACCAACAAACAAATTCACACCATCCAAATTATTAAATCTATATCAAAAACTCAAACACCACCCCAACAAAATAAAAATTAAAATCACAACCAACCAACACAGAGGAACCTGACGTTGACAAAAACCATAAATATCAACCCAACGATCACCCCCAAAATTCCAATAAACAAACAAAATCACAACCAAAAATCAAACAATAACAAAACAAAATATTTTCAAAACTGTTAACACCCCTGAAAAATTCCACAAAAAACAACCCAGCCCCAGCGTCGCCATCTCAGAACATACAAAGCACAGGTGTAGCTTATGAGTGATTCTAAACTTTACAAGTACCGCTTAGAAATAGATGCCTACTGCAACCATTGCCTAGATCAGTTTGAGAACAGCATTAATCGACCTTGCCACAATTATGAAGAGTGCGAAGTAACAGACTATAAAAAAATTTTAAACGACACTCAACCGATTGACATTAAGCATGATGCACTAAAGCAGACCCGCAAAACCAAATGCAAAACATGCAAAGCCAACTGTTACCTTGAAAAAAGTTTGCCGATGTGCAAAATTGAAATCGAGATAGACAGCTACTGCATCCACAAACGCTTCAGAACCATTTCAAATAACAACAACAAATGACACTAAATTTCAGCAACACAATAACTAATCTCAACCCACCAAACAAAACGAGCCACATATGCTTCATACAACTCTAAAAGGCGCTAATCACTCAAAATAATGTGTTGGTGTAAAGTTTTTGGGATCGTGTCAACGGCGCAAGGTTAGTGTTTTGTTGTTAGCGGTAAAGCGTTTGTAGGGGTTGCCGGTTTTGGTGATGATTTCTTGGTTGATGTCTGGGCCGGCGGCTTTAATTGTGATTGCGTCTAGGTTCCAGTTGTCGCTGTTGATGCCGCCTCTGAAGGTGGTTTCAAGGGTAACCGCGGTTATGTCGCTGGGCAACACAGCACGGTTAAGGTTGATGGTGATGTTGAGGCTAGAGTTTTTGTTCCACTTGTTTCCGCCATTGACGTTATAAACTGATTGTGTAGTGCCATCACGGAAGTGTACATAGAGATTTAGGTTATCGTTACAACCGCGCAGATCATCACTGCCAGTCTTAAAAGTTAACTCGAGTTTATTGATTTGTCCTGAGAGGGTGGGTGTGTTGTTTATGGGGATGAGAAGGGTTTTGTCGTTGCCTGTAAAGCGTTTGAATCCGACTTTCTTGATTTCCTGTAGTGTTGTGCCTATTATTTCGTAGATGGTTAGTTTGGTCATGTCCCAGTTGTCGCCGCTGATACCGCCTTTGGAGGTTGTGCTTAGGGTGAGATTGTGCAACTGTTTGGGTTGGATTGGGTTTGGAAGGATAATCTGGGCGAATTCGCTACTATGGCTAAGCCATCTAGCGCTGAGGTTAATGTTGTGGTATATCTGTTGTGTGCCATCGGTTAGGTTTACAAGTAGATCGATGTTGTCGTTGCCGCCGCGCAGGTCGTCGTTGCCAGTTTCAAATTTGAGGACTAATTCGTATGTTAGGCCATCGTTGGGGTAGGTGGTGGGGTTGTGAATAAGCGGCGGGGGGCAGGGCTGGTAGTTTTTGTGGACGAAATATGTGCGCCAGGTTGTTGAGTGTCTTTTTTTGTAGCAGAAGACTTGGCGTGTTGCATCTGCGATGAGGGTGCGTTTGGTTTTGGGGTGTTCGGGGTCGCAGACATAGATTTCGAACTCATCTAGATGGGTGCCGTAATCGCCTTTGTATCGGCCCATGTTGTAGCCATAGGCGATGACTTGATGGTTTCCTGAGCCTGTGTCGTCGCTTTGTAAGCCTAATACGCAGGGTTTGCCTTTGTCGAGGAATTGGCTCAATTCGTTAATGCATCCGCCTGGATTTGTAGAGATTCCTCTGTGGAAGAATTTGGAGGTTTGTTTTTTGTTGGGGTTGAGGCCGATTTCGATCCAGGTGTCGAGGTTGTTTAGAATTGAGTCTGTTTGTCGGGAGGTTAGGTATTTGTGCAGGATTGTTCCGGTGGCGGGGCGAAATGTTTGGGGTGGTATGGGTTTGTTTGTGAAGTAGTAGTCCAGTGCGGCATAGGACCAGCCTCCGCATAGGCCTTTTGCGGTTAGGCCTCTGAACAGTTCGGTAGTAAAGTTGTTATCGAAGCTAAAGCTGTGTTGGGGGGTAAAGTTGGTCAGCATAGAGAGCCGCCACAATCTATGGCTGTGGAATCTTTTTTCATCATATGCCTGTCAGAGTCATAATTTTGTGGGTTTATAAGTTTATCGAATGAGTAGCTGCTTGGTTTTTGGGACCAATTGGTTCAATACTGTCTTTGTGTAGTATGGTTGGTGTGTGTGAGAGGGGGGACAAGGGGAAGATATCTGCAGGTGATATGATGAGATACGTCGATCCCCTCTCACAAGTTTTTACTATTAATTAATAGTTAATAAGTTTACTTATCTCTCGCTTGAGAATAGACCATAAACTCACCACACCCACGCAGGCAACAACTGCAAAAAAGAGGAAAAAGGAAACACCAAACGCTAAAAGAGCGCGCAGAGAACATGTTGAAAAGGTAAACAACAGATCACCCCCCTTCACAGTTGGGTACTGCTATCCTGCTTTAATTTTTAGGACAGACGCACAAAGATTTTTTTGGTTACGTATTAAGGGCAGAATCAATCTAGAAAGCAGGGCAAGGGCATCATGTTGGTTGATGAATGGGCTGGGTTGTTGTGTTTGTTGTGGTGGTGATTATGCTTTGTTTGTATGTGTTTGCGCAGTGGATGCAGCAGAACGGTTTTTTGGTGCCGTTGATGATTTCGTGGTAGGTGCCTTTGTAGATTTGGCTGTTGCAGTGGGTGCAGGTGTGGAGCAGGATTTTAAAGGCGGTGGAGTGGATTTCGGTGAAGTATCTAAAGAGGTTGCGGCATAATGCTTGGCCGGTGGGGGTTAATTCGAAGGTGTTGCGTAGTTTTGACTCGTTGACTGTTGTGGTGTGTTTGATGTAGTGTTTTTCTTCTAGTTGATGGAGGAATGGGTAAACTGCGCTTGGGCTGAGTTCTTTTTTGAAGTTGTGTTTGTATTGGTTTATGATTTGATAGCCATGGGTGGGGCCTTGGTAGAGCATAGTTAGGATGTGGAAGCGATTAAAGTCGCTGACCAACTCCGTCATATTAAAGCTGTATTTACGAGTCATACGCCTCATATCTTTGGCAATGATATAGAAACAATAAGAGTTTATAACAGTTTATAAACGTTTATAACTGTATATACCTATATATACCTACATATAACTATATATAACCCCACAACAAACCCCAACCCACCAACAGCCAACAAAAACAACCACAACAACCAAGCTATAGCACGTATGTACCAAATTACACCATTAGCCAAACAACCCAAACTCCTCAGAAACACCAAACCAAAACACAACCACCCCTCCAAACCCACCCACACACCAACCCACCCACACACCAACCCACCCACACACCAACCCACCCACACACCAACCCACCCACACACCAACCCACCCA
>Ga0123354_10001872_pt1 | contig 26655 bp, 17 predicted proteins | sample TergutLab28metaG_2_FD_97872 | JGI IMG/M metagenome (GOLD analysis project Ga0123354, IMG submission 97872) | Labiotermes labralis P4 segment gut microbial communities from Petit-Saut dam, French Guiana - Lab288 P4 | ecosystem: Host-associated > Arthropoda: Insects > Digestive system > Gut ...
TTGAAACTTGGGCAAAAGGGGAGTAGGGTGCCCCCCCCCTGCCCCCGGGTTTTTTCCCCCCAAAAAAAAAAAACCCTGTGTGTTAATGGGGGGGGGGGGGGGGGGGTTGGTCCCGGAGCCGGTCTGGACGATTTCAGAAGAGATTAGGCGCGGTGTAAATGTGGTCTTCGTTCTTCTGGGATGTTACGCAGCGTTGATTGTAGTAATTTACCGACGTTTCGAAACAGCTTATCGGGCAAGAATTGCGAGAATTCAATACACTGTTGTTGTTATTATTATAACTGTTGCTTTTGTTTTTGTTTAGAGGACAATACGGAACGTATTCGTACACGACATTGGCAATATTCGCACTCATGTCAAACGTGAAGGTACATTTTTGACGTTCAGGTAACCTTGCATCGTGACAAATTCTTATAATAAAACAAACAAGACGCACTAATTTCTCAAATTTATTTTTCGAATAAAACCCTACATGTTTCGGACAGTTCCTCTGTCCATCATCAGGAGTTTTTAACTGTACACACAGCAATGGTATATGCCACACGGGTTACAGCTACAGCTTGCGAGCAGGATCAGGACGGAACGAGTTCCGTCCTGATCCTGCTCGCAAGCTGTCAGCAAACCTGTATGACATATACCATTGCTGTGTGTTCAGTTAAAAACTCCTGATGATGGACACAGGAACTGTCCGAAACATGTAGAGTTTTATTCCAAAAATAAATTTCGGAAATTAGTGCAACTGGTTGGTTTTATTATAAGAAGTGATGGTACATATAACGACCACTAAGCCTCAAAAGAATAAGCTAGTGTGTCATTTTGTATTTAATTTCATTCATTTACCAAAAGCACAGAAAATGGTCAAGCAACTCCATTTAACATGCGTGATTTCAGACTTCCGCCTCGAGGTAGCTGAGAAATCCGCTCTTCTGGGTTATTACCTTGCGAGTGGTGGTAATTTATCACCGACGTTTCGGGACAACCTATCTGTTCCATTCTCAGTTGTCAAGAATCCAAAATCCTTTCTCCATTTCACATCTCCAGAGTCTCAACCTACTCATTTTTTATCAACCACTGTCGTCTATTAAATGCTGTTTTTCCACTAACAACAAGAAATCGTCAGTGCAATATCCTGATCAGGAGTTCAGGTCTAACGGAACGGTAGTGTCGCATTGCGTACCATTTCGGTAGGCCTGAACTCCAAATCAGGACTCATCGCAGGACATTTTACGTATTTAGTAATTAAATAAGTAACAGTGGTATTGAATTTTGAGGCCGTGGTTGTTCGAAGCTCAATAAATTAAAGCAACTCAACTGGAGATGCTCAGCTGATGACAACCGGAAAAGGTTCAATGAATAGACACTGCAGGACGTTACGGTAAGTCCAGTAACCCGACCATCGTCCTTTCTCATTGAATGTCAGTTCTATCCTAACAAAAAAACGTATCGCCAAAAATTAACAATACCCTATCCCTTCCGAGCAGGTCAGGTGCTGCTATTGCATTTCCTTTCCACAAGTGAGGATCCCTTAAAACTTGTACAGATAGAAAAGCCGGTGAATTTATGACAAACGCGTTTTTAGTAATGCAAGGAACTTTTTTTTTGCTAATTTTAAAGAAAGAGGGGGTAAGCTCTTCATATCTGTGGCATGTTTGTATGTCAATCCCTTTTCTCCCAACTTAGCTGCCTATTGATTTTCTGTAATTCCACTCTGGATGAAAAGCTCATGATACTTAACTTCACGGACCAAAGTATATAATTTATGAAAACTGAGTAATATACAATATTACTTGAAAGTAAAGTGTAGTGCAGTGATGGTGAGGTGAAGTGTAGTGATATGATGTGATGTGAGATGAAGTGTAGTGATGTGAGGTGAAGTGTAGCGATGTGAAGTGAAGTGTAGTGATGTGAGGTGAAGTGTAGCGATGTGAAGTGTAGTGTAGTGATGGTGAGGTGAAGTGTAGTGATGTGAGGTGTAGTGTAGTGATGTGAGGTGAAGTGTAGTGATGTGATGTGAGATGAAGTGTAGTGTAGTGATGGTGAGGTGAAGTGCAGTGTAGTGATGGTGAGGTGAAGTGAAGTGTAGTGTTGTGAGGTGAAGCGTAGTGATGTGAAGTGAAGTGTAGCGGTGTGAGGTGAAATCTAGTGATGTTGAGGTGAAGTATAGTGATGGTGAGGTTAAGTGTAGTGATGTGAGGTGAAGTGTAGTGATGTGAGGTGAAATGGAGCGGTGGGAAATTTAAGTGGGGTTATGCCAATGTTGTTATGTTTATGTATTATTATTGTTATGTGTGTTCCGTTCCAGATATTGTGTTTTATTTTGTTGTTCTGTGTATTGTTTGTGTGCACGTGTACTGTACTACTGTCACCAGGTGCCAACCCAATTGCAGTTAACGAATATATCATATCATATTATATTGTATCATATCGTATCATATATCTAAATATATTTTAAGCAGGACTTAATGCGCGCTAATTATATTCAAATTGACGCTTCACACACAGAAGTACAGCTACTACACACGAAGTTTTATGCTACATACATTGTCGTCACACAGACATTTTGAGAAACTAATTTGAAAACGCATGATGTACACAGAAGTCCCTAGGCGATGGGGTGGGGTTTTCCAATGTAAATCACATACAATACATTTTTTCCGAAAGTTTAGGCAAGCATTTTACTTCTTAAAATTAAATTTGTTTTTAAAATGTTACTTCACTTTGCACAAAATGTATACTTTTACTTTAGCCCATGCGCCTCCAGACTTTTCATGACAGGGGCCAGCACCCGTTATTGTGGGCCTGGTCGCGGGCTGCACGTGGAAAAGTAACAAAATTGATACATCGAAAGGCCTAAATTATTACGTAATGTTTAAACTACAGACACGATTTAGAAAAGTGGCCGTGGGCCGCTTAATACCAGGAGGCAGACCGCGGGTTGGAGACCCATGATTTAGATAGTTTCAGCAAAGACTGAAATTTAGTCACAAGAGTTTCCCAGGTACTAAGGTTTTACAGACATCCGTACTAAACCATTTACTTTTTCAAAATGCATACGAAATTTTAACCCTCACATGACCTAAACCGTGACAGCTGAAGACGAGGACGATAATTATGAGAATTATGAGTGTAATAATGATATTAGTACTGCGGATAATGATGACTAATAAAATACGCGCTAACGTTTACGCTTTCCCAAGCAAAGTCCCCACCGACAGGACTCTATAACAAATCTCGTTTAGAAATTTGGATAAACGTGGGTAGAATGAGTATACCAGGTGCTTTGCTGGGGCGTCTCTCTGTAATGAATGACGTCAATTGTGATGGACGCTGTACAATGCATATCAAAGCACAGACCGGGGTGGGGGACGTGAGCCACGTGGGCCACGTGGACTGTTGATGAGATATCTCGATTACTTGACCAGTAGTGTCTGCTGTGAAAACAGAAACTGCATCTGCGTACAAACGAAGGTAATTAACTAATTGGTAAATACAAAACACGAGCTTCAGCGCTGCGTTCACTGCCTTTGTGCCCCTCTGTGCGAATATGCTGCCATTATTGCTGTCAGTTCTGGTACGACATGAAAAGAAGAGAGGTTTGAGCAGATTATTTCACAAACCGCGTGCAGCACGTAACCTGAACACAACCTCGTGTTTCACGTTTCTTCACAAACTAATTCACACGAACACTGAAGTGGAAACTCCCAGTCCATTAAGAACTAAGCATTCGCCCATTCCGGATTCTGAATCATTAACGTAGAAAGGAAACGTATTGCACTGTACGGTGCTCTCGATTAGCACGATTAGGTAGCGTCGATCATGAATGCATGAACGAATCAATGAGAAGGAGCGTTGGTGGAATGATACTGGTAAGGGAAAACTGATGTACCCTGAGAAAAATCTGTACCAGTGGAACGTTTTTCACTATAAATCCCAAGTAAAATGGTCTGAGATCGAGCCCAGTCCACCGTGAAAAGAGGCCGGCGACTTGAGAAGTGGGATATTTTAGATAAACACATCGGCGACTATGAAGACTGCCATATGCCGGAATGTGACGCCGTGTAGCGTGGTTTGAATTTGCCAATTATATTCTTCAGTAAACAAATTTTACAGCTGTTATCGCTGTCATTTCCACATATAATATTTCATTTATTAACTCTTATACGCCACATGTTTTGAGACAACCCGTAACGTCGCGGCTTCACTGAATTTGAAAGCCATGCTAGGGGAAGGCTGGATGGGGAATGGAATAAGCAATGATGCTAGGTAAAGGTATTCCATTACAGGCCTGGACAGACACTTACGGCTCCCACAATTTCTATAAAATCGGCACATGTAGGTGACAAAGCCGTCAGCCCTAAAAGCCCTGGCAGATTTTACCTAAACCCCTTCCCACGGAGATACTCCTGGTACTCATTTCTGGCAGAAGGTGAGTCGACCGCAGGGCCATAGTGCAGCCGGAAGAGTTTAGTCAATAACAAATCCCAATGACGCCATTGGAAATCGAAACCGCCAACTTCCGGAAGCAATGCTACTACCTACAGATTATCAATTATGGGTAAAACTTAAGGCCGTAGTACTGACCGAAGCGAACACACCTCCTGATTGCCTCAAAAAGGTGATTTTGGCATTAGTAAACCTACGAATGACTTACCAGACAGAGACAGAATATCCAGATACCTTTAACTCCTAGGCTTATATGACACATGAATATACAGAGTGTTTCAGGAGGAATAGTAAATATTTTACGAGGTGGTAGTATGGATTATTCCGTGTAAAATAAGTTCATATAAACATGTGTCCAATTGTCAATGGGTGTGGAGAAACAGCTGTTTGAATTTTACGCATAAAAAGCCTTAAAAAAGGTATGCAGAAAAGACAAATGACGTATTGATTGCATTTATTGGTTATGTAAATGTTCTCAATAAATTGCAACGGTTGAAAGCAAGTGTTCAAAAATTCCATCATCGACTTCAATGCACTTTTCAACCCTCTTGGCAATAGTACGTGTAGCTCTCCTAAGGTCGTCTTGACGTTCTTGTTTTATGAGAGCAGTACTATTCATCAAGCGAGCGACCAATTCGTCTCTTGTGTTTACTTTTTCTTTGTAGACTTCGCTTTTCATCCATCCCCGCAGACAAAAATCTGATCTGTACGCACCAAATTCAAACAGCCATATAATCACACCCATTCAAAATTGGACACAGGTTTATATGAAATTATTCACTCGGAATTGTCCATACTATCACTTCCTAAAATATTTACTATTCCTCCTCAAACACCCTGTATATATACATTTATATTCCCTTTGACTAGTATTTTATTAGTTATCGCCATGACAAAGTGTAAGTATTGCTCCATACCCTAAATGTCGGGAAAAACCGCGATAGGAATGGCTTTATGCGATACGAAAATGGTTAGTCGCCTGCTGGCCGTGCAGAAACGTATGAAACTGGATCACGGAAGGAATGGTTATAGAACATTCGTCGCTTGTGACCTAACCCACACACAAGTGCCATCAGAACCTCAATAAATTCCGGTCCGATCTCTCGATTTCATCTGCTGCGGAAATACACAATACACAATGACGCGCATCGTTGGCATTCTTACAAAGCCACATAACCGACTGCAACCTGCAGCAGACAAACCCAGAGCGATTGGAATTTTCCAAAACAGGGGCTGACAACAGCTGTCAAGATGGCTGTCATAATTAAATAAACTTAATTAATTCCGCGAAGCAAACTGCTTCTGGAGAAATTAATAGTCGCTCTATTAGTCCAACAATTTCTGCCTTTAATGGAGCACGAAGGTTCATTACCGTGTCCACAAAAGCCCGCTATTAAAATGTGGCCGGAACCACTTGAACCCACTTCGTACCATCACACCTTCACACTTTAATATTATTCCCCAGATATTCCATATCTCTGAAGTGGTCTCTTAGTTTCAAGACAACATCTGCCAACTATCTCGCCCATCCTACCTCTCCTTATTCAATTAACCTTCCAAGGACGAAACGAGGACGAAAAATAATTGAATGCATTTAACGATGCAGTTCGTACCGCGCAGTAAACATTCTCCGGCTTAGTTATATAAATTAATCGCCTAATGCAGTATGGAGCAAAAGACGCTGTTTTTTCTTGACATCCACACAGAACAAAAAATACACTGCATTTGGCAGAACGTAGAATTTTTAGTGTTAAGCCTGGTGACATATCTGTAGTAACCACTAGGCTTTAAAAGCTTAAATTTATCTCCCCCACAGTTTACACATAAGAGATATTAAGACACGTCATATTACGTATGTACTATCCTTTTTTTTCCCTGTTTAAATGTGTGGTGGAGAAACTTGGTCTCTCGCATAGACGGCGGTCTGACTCTTCTGAAACATGATGATCAAGATAATGTTTGGACCTAAGGGAGAAGAGATAAACAGGAGGTTGGAAAGAATTAAATGACAAAGACCTGTGTAAATTGTGTTCATAATCAAACGTAAATATTAGGAGGACCAAACCTAGGAGGGTGACATTGAAGAGTTATGTGGTTCTCTTGCGAGGAAACAGAAGTGACTACAAGATTTTGGTGGAAACACCGGAAGGAAAGAGCACACTTTAGAGACTTAGACGTAGACGTCAGGAACATATTAAAACGAATTTTGTTATATATTACTGCCGTGTACTCTACTGCAGTCAAAGAATAAAACCAAGAGGTACATTTTATACAAATATAAAAATTATTAATTTCAAAACTCCGTCTCAATTCGGCCCATCGGGCATCTTTATGTGTACCAGTAAAAATTTACATAACCCCCCTCCCCCGACAATGAAAGAAAATTTTCATTTTTTCATAACTCGACAGCCCACCGGTGGGCCAAGGGGCCTCCTCGTTATTGGGATTTCGAGATCACACTCAATTAGACACTCCACAATTGGTAGGACTCCCCCGGACGAGTGATCGGCCCGTCGCAGAGACCTCTACGTGACAACATACAACATTCACAGCACACAGACATGCATGCCCCCGGCGGGATTCGAACCTGCAATCCCAGCGAACGATCAGTCGCAGACCCACGCCTTAGAATGCGCAGCCACCGGAACGGTGTAAAAGTAAAAAAGATAAATATAAGCTATAAAATATTCTGATGTTATTACACACAGTATAACATTTGGAACAGCTTGTTGAGTAAAATAATCTAAAGGTGCACGTTGTTCAATTAGCCGACAACTAAGTATTGTAGTTCCTGCCACCTACATTAAACAGCACTGATTAATCCTAGTAATTAACCAACTTGATGCACAAAATCTTGTTTTACAATAAGTTTATTAAATGCCTCTACACGTTTTGAGCACTATTGTGCTCATCACCAGGAGGTCAAAATTGTATTACACAGCATCTGGTATCAATCACACCTGTAGGTGACCGTCCGGTGCACAGTCCTCTCTCAACCTGTGCACCGGACGGCCACCTACAGGTGTGACGATACCAGATGCTGTGTAATACAATTTTGACCACCTGATGATGAGCACATAGTGCTCGAAACATGTAGAGGCGTATAATAAACTTATTATGAAACAAGATTTTGTTTATCACGTCGGTTAATTATTAACGTTATAGTAATACTAATTTGTACGTCAGCACAACTGTTTATATTACACAAGGTAATATGTACGCTACATGTTTCGACTAATAAATAGTCATCTTCAGGCCTAGGCAAATGATATGGCTTAAACATTTCACTGATGTAAACACACTGGGATCCCAATGTGTGCACAGCATCCTGTGATTTAAACTGTAAAGAATAGGCCTGAAGATGACTATTAGTCGAAACATGTAGTCTACATATTATCTAGTTTAATAAAAACGGTTGTGCTGACATACAAATTAGTATTACAATACGTGTCCAAACACTTCGTGATGTCTTCAATCAAAATACTAAGATTATACTGAGATGCACGGTCAGCAAAACATAAAAAACAGCACTGATTGTCGACAACAATAAAAAGTGATGAAACGGCCAAAAGTACCAGTGTTTCAGTCGTCATTGCAGCCGAGATCTTCGCTAAATAAAAGGCAGTAACGTCGTTTATTCTGCCCAAATGTCCTCCAAGAACTTTACATGTCATAAAAATTAAGTGAAAATGCGATTAACTGATTCGGGCCATAAGAAAGGAGTATAGTTCCTGCGTCTGTGCCATGAGTACCTACCTCAGAGGTTGAAGGATGGCCCGGTGCCGATCCACCGCGATGGCTGTGAGTGTAAAGACACTCACGTTGACACTCAGCACCTGGACGAAAGGACAGAAGGGGCACATGAAGTGCGGTAGGTTCCAGCGCTGCAGTAGCGCCGCCTGGAACTGTAGAAACAAAATGGACATTAAGTGTTGCCTGAAGATTCACGAAGAACATTCCCCAGGTCTAACAGCCCGTTAACACAGCCCGAAATGTACTTCACTTACATAAATGGCAGGATGAAAACCTATAATAAGGTCACTGCATTAAAAACTAAAAACTGAACGTTAAGAAAATTAGAAAAAGTAAAACTTTCCATCTTATGTTTATTGGACCGTGCATCATCTTGATAGTTGAATAAAGAGAGACCAACTGGATGACATCAAGTTGGTCTCTCTTTATTCAACTAAAACTTTCCAGTTTAAAAAAAACAGCGTTTTACATTTGAGAATATTATTTTAATTAATTTTAGCTTTGTTCTTAAATAATATAGGGCTCACTAAACTTATACTAGTTTCGATATTAAATTTTAATTTTCTGTTCTCCAAAATGTTTAATAACTCCTATTTTAAAATGTAATTTAAAACAAACACCATCTGATGCCAAAATGACAAGGCAGTAATAATGCTCGCACACCTGCTGATGGTAAGGTCATGCCAAAACTCGTAGCGGTAAGCATGTATACCGTATTGAACCTTAACCCGCTAACGTGGAGAATATGGTGAGTTCCTAATAATGGCTGCAGATGGGATTTAACTCGGCGTTTAAAGGGTTAATAGACAGTGTTTTAAAGCGAATGAAACATATTGTGAAGTACAGAATTTGTAGACTCCAGGTGAAATATGATGGCACACAGTGACGTACGGGAGGAGAAGTGAAGTGGAAACTGGCGAATGTAGTGGGTAGCCAGTACTCTTCACACTGTCTCGGAACATGGTTTATCCAGCATTACTACCACCGATGCGCACACCTCGGCTGCCAGTAGTCGACTGAACTGACGCCCACGCCGATTTAAATGGACTCGTCCGTTTCGTCGAAAGTCGAAATGTGGTTTCTGCGCGTGTGCCATCACTTTTCAACTGGCCTCTACTTCATATTCTGAGAGTACAATAGTACCTTAATAAAGAGGTTCACGTCTTCCAGATACTTAATTATGCCGAACACTGTAAAACTCAAAAAAAAAAAAGTACATGATAGAAAATATGCATTCCATTGTTACCTGATGCGTTTGTTCTCAGCATTTTGAGTTCATTGTATTATTTTTTCAAGCTAAAGGTCGAGATACGCTTCGGAACACTCGCAAATCTCTACGAACCGCAAAATACTGTTACCTTTAACTGATTTTAATCACAACTACAGTGACTCCGCATATTTAATTCCAAATTCCCCCAAGTACCAAATTTCATAAAATTCCGTTCAGCGGTTTTACATTTGGATTATGAGGACAAACAGAGAGACAGACGTGACGAAGGTAATAGGCGCTTACTTGTACTCGGAACTATTCCTTGCAAATAGACCTACACATTATTTAGTTTGGTGGACTAATACGAGCGGTAAAAAAAGCTCTCTGTACATGGGGCAGAAATGAGCTTAACTCTTTAAACGCCGAGTTAAGTCCCATCTGCCATTTGCTGACATTATTAGGAGCTCACCATATTCTCCACGTTAGCAGGATAAGGGTTAAACAAGATGTGGCGTTATGCGTGGTAACACACACACACACACACATATATATATATATATATATAATGGAAGGCGATGGAAACGAACTGCAACCATTCGATGGTATTGACGTCCTCATTTTGGTAGCCTCACGTCACATAAAGCCTATGAGATCTGTAAAGCGCCTTCATTTCCTGGAATTCCATCAGTCGGCCTTCCAGCGTTGAAACAAATAAAATTGCGTATAGAAATTCGGAAATCTCACGCAGTCTATGAACAAAGTCCATTCACAAAATGTGCAATTCGAAGGATAATTATGTCTGAACCACGAACATAACAGTTCGACACAGAGGTACACAAATTTTCCAAAAATCTAGTAGCCACATCAAATTTCTAGACGTCAGAAGGGTGACAAGAAAGTTCCATATTGAGAAACCGTTAATATTATGTGCCACCGTACACGATGAACTTGTCCAAGGGGACCTAGGGCCTGGAATTTGTGTACCCCTGATTCAGCATATTAAGAACACTCTTTTGAGACACAGTCATACAAAAAGTACACGATTTCTGGGGCGACAACCGTAAATGTCTCTAATCAGTCTCATACGTGTAACCACAATAACAAATAACTACACATAAAACGACAAAAATCAAACATAAAATATAAAATTCCTACGTGCTTCAGCACCGAAGCGCCATCTTTAAGGAATCCAAAGTGCAAAGGTTCTGCAAGTACCTACACAACAATCTTGGTATTATGTTAATGAAATGTTAAAATAAATTCAGTACACAACATCGGCCGATGCGTTATTTACCTTGTTCACAAAGACAGCCATCTTACGTATCTCCGGGTTTTTTATTTAATTTTGTTATGTAGGAAACAAAAGAATCGTGCAATTAATTTGGCAGTCTTAATTCTTCTTTAAAAATTCGCCTCCTGTCTTACTAACAGTGTTCTGGTCGGAATATATGGCTTCAAGAGCGTCTCTTAAATTTCTCATACAATTTCTGTTTATTGACAAGTGAGATTATTTCGACGCATAAGGTCCAAAACAGCCCAGCTTTCATTCGAGAAAGACAAAAACAATCCGATTTACTGTTTTTTTTGTGTTATCGGTATATCAGTTTACAAGGCTTGACTGGTAGGATGATTGATGAGTTGCAAATTGTGAAGGAATTTGGAAGACGTCGTAGCCTAATGCACATATCACACCGCTGTTTGTCTGGAGGGATTGAGGCAAACAACAAAAACCAGAAGTCAAGATAGCCGATGTCTCGGTCAATAAACGACACAGGTACCTGATGGATATACGTACAAAACAGGGGTGGCCACCCAGAGGGATTTGACAGCACTTCAGGCGGCAACTTCAGCACGTACCGTGCATTCATATTACAATTTTTTTTTATATCTGCTGGCTTCTTCTTTCTGTTATCCAACTAAATAGGTATATTTCAACTAGATGACACTTATCATTTTATTGTACTTCTTATAGGCTCAACATGTTTCGGGCACTACTATGCCCATTATCAGGAGCTCACGACTGTAATGTTGATTACCACATTGGTCGTTTCGTTCTTGGTTTGCTGTAGGTTGGAGGTTAGGTGCGGTTAGGCTGGAGCAGTGTCCGGGTTGCAGCCCGGACACTGCTCCAGCCTACCCGCACCTAATATCCAACTTGCAGCACCCAAAGAACGAGACGACCAATGTGGTAACCAACATTATAGTCGTGAGCTCCTGATGATGGCATAGTAGTGCGCGAAACATGTTGAGCCTATAAGAAGTACAATAAAATAGTAAGTGGCAGTTAGTTGTTTTTTTATTCTTCAGTTATCACAATGATGCACGGTCCAATAAACCTTAGGTATAATTCAGTTAGTTATGAGCCTCCTTCATGTGAAGGATCTGTTAAACGAGGCGGTCCCAATCAGCCTCGTGTGCATATATGCCACAAGAATATTACTGTTCGGAAGAGACTTGCACGAGCCGCATTTCGTTCGCCTCTGCTACACGACGTTACATTTGTAATATTACCTGCCATTTTGTATTGGTGTAAAGGTGGATTTCTCACACACTAAGCGAATACGTGTACAGTACACTCGCATAAAGTAAACCTGTCCCTGTCGACGCCATGGACCCATACGGGGGAGAGGATATACAGCCCTTCGCTTTATTCATCTCGGCACTTGATAGAAATAAGTAGTCAATTTCACGCTCCGGTTGCCTTATCCCGGGATGTTAGACGGCCTATTTCCCATTGAATAAGAGACTGGGTGAAACTCACTTTCGACGTGGACGTAACGAAGGAGAAAAAATTCCTTGTTCCTACTGATAATCGATCCTCGATCCATTTGTCTGATCACTATAGCGACTGAGCCATCGTGGCCCTGTCCGAATGACATGTCAATGTATAAGCCTAAAAGGCTACTCAAATGTCGCTTTTGACCTTTAACGGTCGTTGTAATGAGTAGAATGGACCAGTATGATCGACAGTAAATTTGACAGTGCTATTTTTCTATCCTTACTTGCGTTTCCTTTGTCATTGTAACCAGAGCTTCTATCGTGGTTCAAGGACGGTGTTGAGTGCCGGTCAGTGTTGGGAAATGCACAATCGTCTCATAAGACTGTGTCTGTGATGGATATGCGGCCACTAAGGAAGGACCGTCCACACCTCAGATGATACATTAATGAATATGGAGCACTTGTGGAATGATTTGTTTTGTATGTTTTTTGTGTATTCTTTGTTTTTGTATTGTTTTGTGTTTTGTTTCTCCCCATGTATATAGCTGTTTGTTTTCTATTTGTTTACAGTTTTACCGACCACTGCCACCGGGTGAAAACCCAGTTGCTGTTAATAAGTATCATATCATATAATAACTGACAGGGTAACAGAGAAGTACTCAGAGGAAAACCAGACCCAACACCACTCTGTCCACCACAAATTTCACACGGAGGAATAAACACACACCAATAAGCCTATCTTGTGAGAGAACAAAATTATCACCAGTGCGATTACTGGGTAACAAATGCGTGCAATTCTACACTGAGACCATGGAGTGAAGACCGATGGACGGGCGACCTCCGTACCTCCCACAGGCTTAAAAGGTACCTAAGTCAGCGCATTTCCCCATATTACCCTACAGTTGGCTAACCACATATATGATGGTAGTCATAACCTTCTCTAGCAGCAGGCATTTTGTGTTGGTTAATGCAAGCCAAAAAGGGGAGGAAAGGTATACGAAAGTAGATAGAAAAGGGAAGACTCGGGTCCCGCAATATCAACAAACCATGAGAATCCTTTCCGTAGCCTCACTGTAATGTAACTACTGACTCATTTCTGGTAGGTGCAAAACGAAAAGTTGCAAAGCTGCGACTGTAGGGATGTTGCATCATAAACAATTTATTTTACAAACAATCATGGCGCTGTTTTTGTTCTAAGTTCTGTTGATAGAAAATCGTTGGCTTTATGCGTCAGCATATTTGCTTGGCTAGGAATAATTAAAGAGTGAGGGAAGAAATGACCTGCAAAATATTTGTTGCTGCAATCCGACTTACCTGAAACGGTATGACAAACAATCCAATGACGATGTCCGCCAGTGCGAGGTTCGCGATGAAACAGTTGGTGACATTCTGCATGCGTCGACTTGTGGCCACAATCCACATGACCAGGCAATTCCCGACGACAGCCATGACAGAAACTGAGCCGTAGAAGAAAGAGAGAAGAGCGGTGATACCCGCTGACACTTCGTACGGATCCTGGTACGTGCCATCGTTAGTCAAATTAGAGTTATTTGTCATGTAGGCACCCACACTCGAATTGATAGTTGATGAATTGTTGAATGAAGAATTGAAACTGACACCGACATCCATTTGAAACCGGTCAGACGAAGCACTATTGTTCCCACTAGAGTAGCTGCTAATTGAATAAGTGTATCTGTCCAGCAAGCCATTTAATGAGAAGTCTAATTTACTCATCACTTCTTCTGGAAGCAAACGCGAATCTGAAATACAAAATATTTCAGAGTTAGATGCAAACATTTACTGTCATGATTTTATTCTTCAGAAAAAAATGGATTGTCACTGCAAAAGGAAATATGGAATAATTAGGGTGCGGAGGAGTGAAATTCTACTTACAATTAAAAAAATATACTCATTCTACAAAAGAAAATTATTAATTATATCAGGTGTAAAAGCGAGAAATTCACGTAGAAGGCAGTTGTACGAATTCCATGCCAGTACATATTTCCATTAACTAATTTCGTTTTAAATAACGATGGTAATCTTAAACAAATTCAGCTCTGCATAGCATTAATACCGGGAATTAGTTGCAATTTCTTAGACCAAATGCCAATCTCTCAAATTTCAGAAAATTGTGCATTAAGTTGTTATGAAGACTAACGGTTTGTCATACAAACGCACAAGTCTAAAGAATGAAATGGCTCGATTTAAAATAGCATTACTACAATTCATAAACAAAATAACAAATTTCAACCTATGACAAGCCACAAAGGCCCACAGGGGAGTGGAGGTAGGACTCTAGTCTCATTAATCTTGGCGCTAGATGGGATGGACGGTGAGGGCGAGTGTGTATACGCGTAGAAGTTACAACGCTTAAGTACACACTTCTTCTGTTGTACTGAAGAATTTGTAATGTTAAAAAAAGAATCGTAATCAAACTGCGAGCTTTATATAAAGAATTTTGTACAATATTCGAATATCTTATACCAAATAGCCCTATTTATAATACTGTGTGCTGTACATTTTGAATTTTTTAATTTGTATGTATTTTTATGACGTCTTCCAGTTCTGATATTTTGCTGACCGTGCATGTCAGTATGATCTCAGTAATTAACCAACTTAATGCACAAATGCTTTTTTTATAATAAGTTTATTATATGCCTCTACATGTTTCGAGAACTGCTGTGCTCATCATCAGGAGGTCAAAATTGTATTATACAGTATCTGGTATCATCACACCTGTAGGTGGCCGTCCGGTGCACAGGTTGAGAGAAGACCTGTGCACGGGACGGCCACCTACAGGTGTGATGATACCAGATGCTGTATAATACAATTTTGATCTCCTGATGATGAGCACAGCAGTGCTCGAAACATGTAGAGGCATATAATAAACTTATTATAGAAAAGAATTTGTACATTAAGTTGGTTTATTACTAAGATCAAATCTACTAGTTCATAACGCCATTTTGACTAAATTCTGGGTACATACATATGTGTGTGTGTGTGTTTTTTTTATGCATGTCTGTGTACGTTAGTCTGAGTTTCACGCATTTCAAATTTTGAACCAGTTGACATGCCTAAACGAATCTCAGTACGAACATTAAGACTTTTCAGGCCTACACAACTTGGTCATTTTAAGCCTCAGGCCTGGGTTCAGCAGCCGACCAGTCCACGTAAAACTTATGGTCGACAAAGTGACATCAGGACCAGCTTTTTTTACCACTACTTCGCTTCCACCGTCAATATCAATCCATCAAAGCTCCATTTCCGCGATTCATCCATCTACCACCAATAAAATTTAGCTGCGGCAACTGAGAGCTTCCACTTGTGTGTTTTCTTCCCACTGCTAGAACATCGTAATTTTAATTTAAAACAACCAGTAAAGTACGGCAAAAGTTCGAACTTTTAGATTTTGAGGGAAATTGACTTCAGGGTCCTAAAATGACATTTGGAAACACAGCATGAAAACAATGTGCAGACGTAGAGTTAATTACTTGGTGAAACGTAAATAAAGAGCTAGGCTCTTTACATAAATTTAGGTATTGGTGTGACGGCAATGAATAATCAATTACTAGAGCTAATTGTGTAAAAAAAACAACTTGATGCACAAATTATTCTTAGTATATTTCGTCAACCTCTGCATGTTTCGGGCGTATCTAAGCCTATCATCAGGAAGTACAACCGTATGGATACAACAATTGGTACTTATTGTTCTTTTTAGATGACTGTCTTTTGTCCTTGTTGGATTGGACCACGACTATATCGAGAAGCATTGTCAACAAAACATACAATTTACTAGAGCTAAGTAAGTGGAACCTGATTAAGTGGGTATATCACACACGCTCCTTTACATTACATCAGAAATATTTGTCAAATTTCAAACCCAGGCGATGATGCAAAATTCTGAAGTCATTTCCGAACAATTAAACGTAAACAGAATATTTACATTTTTTTCAGAAAACTAAAATAAAACAACAGCAACACTAGCACCAAAAAGGTTTGTAGAAAATTTAAATTTTCATAAAAACTAACAAGAATGGCGTGTACTTTACGTGAGACCTATGTACATTCATGATAATATCTCGCTGAATTTTTCTTAGAATGAGAAATGTATCAGACAAAAGTTGTATAGTAAATCAAAGCGCACATATCATTTTTATTAACTTATTTCCCGAAAATCGTTTATGGGATAATGTAGGAAAATGTTGTAAAATAGGAGATGTTTCAGATGACGATATAATATGGCACATGCACTTTACATGCTGGACAGCTAAGGCTACAAACACACATTCAGAATACGCAACACCTATTGTTTTTCCACTGCAACAATTGTTGCACAGACGCCCCTCAATGTTACGTTATACGTACAGTGCTCGTCTTGTTGTAGAATGATCTTCGTAAGATGCTGTGTAACAGAATGGTACAGAAAATAATGAAGTGTAGAGCTCCATAATTTGTACTCCTCAGCAACAATTGCTGATCTTGGGAAAATGACGTCAAGAGATGAGATTACAATCTTACAGAGCATTCCACTGGAAATTAAGATCAATGAGACATGCCAGGACGTTCGGGTCCTTTGTTCAGATTCGAAACAGGTAGGTCTGTCACCTCTCAACATGTCAGTCCTATTATGTAGGAGACAAAGAGCTTACTTAGCCTGATAACTGCCTGCAGGAACCTCAGGCCTGTTTCTGCAACACTCACTGATTCGTTGTATTACGGCACAATATTTTATTTCCTAGAGATAAATTAGTTTATGAATCCTATGTTTATTGGACCGTGCATCATCTTGATAGTTGAATAAAGAGAGACCAACTTGATGTCACTTGCTTTATTATTTCATTATTTACTGCTAAACATGTTTCGGATGTTAATACATCCATCCTCAGGGGCTTGCGACTTATTTGTTGGGTTATTTCATGGGTTCTATTGCTATGGTGTTACGTTGTGGTTTGGCTGGGGTGGTGTGGTACCCGGATACCACACCACCCCAGCCAAACCACAATGTAACACCAACACGCATCGAACCTGAGCAAAACAACACATGAAATAACTCAACAAATAAGTCGCAAGCTCCTGAGGATGGAAGTATTAATATCGGAAACATGTTGAGCATTAAATTATAAAATAAAAAAAGCATGCGACATCAAGTTGGTCTCCCTTTATTCAACTATAAATTAGTTTATATTGTATTGAATGGCCAGGTTCTGCCCACTAATTCGATTAAAGCTCCAGGTACGGCATAAACCTGCAACAAGGTCTGCAAACTGTGACCAGATACTGCAGAAAGTTCGAACGATAAAAAGAGGCTTGCATATGCTATCCAGTTGAACATTTGTGATTGATGGTGTAAGTACATTGTATATAGACAGAAGCAGCAAACGACTGTCGCTGGTGGCAGCCAAAAACCAACAGTTAATTACCGTTTGGGCATTCAGAATGCTGATTGTCTGAGAACTGCCACTACCGGTTATACACGAAATGACCTGAATTGGAATACTGGGTCGCAATAGAATGAAATTCGACGAACGTGAACATTGGTCTTCCTGGATGTGACGTCATGTTGCTTGGGAACAGGTGTCAATGCATCGGAGAAGCGCGATGCCTCCATCTTGAGGAGCAGAAAAATGTAACACAGTTACCTTCAAAATGGCCACGCTTAGAAGCCGAGGTGATAATTTCGTCATGTAACAGGGCACGAAAGCTCAGAAGGGGTGTAGAAATATAGTTCTAATCTTTCTTTAACCTCGGCGCAATACGGGGGTGGGCGGTCAACGCCACGTTCCGGCCGTTTTGCCCTCAGAAAAGACCCGGTATCCATAGTACAGGAAGCAGGGAAAGCCTCGGTCCGGTATGGACGGCACAGAAAATCTCGCCTCCACCGAGATGCGATCACCAGACCGTCCAGCTCCTAGTCAGTCGCTGTAGTGACTAGTCTATCCCGGCCCACTAGAACCCCGAAATTTACCAACTCTGTCGTATGTGTTACCAAAACGTAACTGTCAACAACAGTGGATCCGAACTATGATTTTGGATCGTCGGACCAATCCCGAGCTCGGGACGCTAGACCCCGTGAAATTTTGTGAAATCGGGATTACGGTAGTCGAAAAACTAACAGAACCTTCAACCTTCTTCTACGTACAGCAGGACACCAAGTAATACCGATACGATTCTTTCTGTGGTGACTTCTGTTATCATGCCGACCAGATGTTTTGCTGCTTGTTCGAAGACAATTACTTCTACTTTAACCCTTTAAACGCCGAGTTAAATCCCATCTGCCATTTGTTGGCATTATTACGAGTTCACCATGTTCTCGACGTTATCAGGATAAGTGTTAAACATGTAGGTATTATGCTTATGTAAAGAGATGTTAACGACCCACCAGACTAGAAGGGGTCACAATCATTAGACCTTAATTCTGAGAGGTAAATTACTTCGTACTTTACTCGGCGTAAAAAAAATAAATAAGTGACTGGAGAAAAACTCCACTATTTCGTTCACAGAGGAAACTTTGCTTGGCTTTAAGTCACAGGGCTTCTTCTGGTAAACGTTTAAGATCTTCAAAGGATACGGAAATAGAAAATAGATATACGTTACGTAGTTCAAGATGTTTATTAGAAATAATGAACCAAGCACAGCCAAATTTCAAAGTCCGCTGTGATTGTGTGTACATATCTGTGTGATGTTCGCTCATAATACGGGTACAGTGAATCAATTCAGGACTACCTGTGGCAATATGGCAATAAGACGTACAATTTATATGAGTCATATTATCTTATGTTCACCTAAGGCGACTTCAAGTGACGTCATAAGTGATGGAATGATAAAAAAAATTATAAAAAATTCTTTAACCCTTATACAGCTAACGTCGAGAATAGGGTAATCTCCTAACAAGGCCAGAAATTGGCAGATGGGATTTAATTCGGCATTTAAAGGGTTCATTGTATAATTCGGCTCCGAACTAACTTAATGACGAACAAGCTAACTAAATAACTAACAAACTAACTAACTTCATGCAGCAGAGTCCTTCCTAAAATGTTGGTCAAAAAATCCACGCATTATATGGAAGTCGAAGGTTCATTTCCGCATTCACACAACTATCCACCTGCCCCTAACCTGATCCAGATCAATCCAAAACATTCCCCCACCCCTATTTCTGGAAGAACAATTTTAACATTGTCTTCCCATCTACACCTAGGTCTTCCAAGCAGGCTCTTTCCCTCAAGTCTCCCCACCAAATCCCTGTACGCACCTCTCCTCTCTCCCGTACGTGCTACATGCCCCGCCGATCTCATTCTTCTTTATTTGATTACCAGAGTACTGTTTGGTAATGAGCGCAACTTGCAAAGCTTTTAGGGGCGTCGTCTTCTCCACTCTCCTGTTACTTCATCAGTCTTAGGCTCAAATATCTTCCTCAGCACCTTTTTCGCTAACACCCTCATCCTATGTTCATTCCTCGATGTGACAGATTAAGCCTCGAACCCATCGCACCCACACAAAACAACAGGGAAAATTATACAGTGCGTTCGGTAAGTCGCTGTGCACTTAGGCTACGGTAGAGTCCAGGTGGAATGTGATGGCACACGGTGACGCACGGGAGGGGAAATTTGGAAAGTCGCTTTACACTTATAAAAGGTGTTGGAAGTGATGTACACGAGCGTCTATACAGGCTCTTCACTTCCGCCACGCTTGCGTCACCGTGTGGCTTCACACTTCAACTGAAATCTACCGTAGCCTAAGTGCACAGAGACTTTCCGAACGCACGGTATTTCAGTATATTGTTAAGTGTCCTATTTTTGGACATAAACTGGATGATAAAAGATTGTGCTCCGAATGACAGAAAATGTTCCCTGACTTCATTTTGTTCTTAATTTCTTAATGAATGCAATTTTATTTTGTTAGGGCCGTTCTCAAATATTTGAACTCTTCCACCCTTTCAAAGGATTTATTTTCTACCTTCATGTTGTGATTTTATCGTGCATTTTGTTCACGAGATATGAACACGTACTTAGTTTTATCAGCCAAATGTTAACAACTCCTCGCCTTGAAAGCTTACAGTGTCACGAACCATTCACAAGTAATTTGTTCCTAGCAATTAAAAAGATCTGGAGGCGAAATCCGAGAAAGCAATAATCCTGCTAATCACCTTACGCGGTCTGAAAGCACCAAGTACGAGTAGTTTAGTCAATACCACTTGTCTGCTTGTTCTTTCCACAGCTGCTTCAAGTTCTACGCGTTGCTAGGAAGGAAGATTTGCATTCGTCTCCGTCGACAAAGGGCAAATCTTTCTGCACAAGTGCCTGCCAGGGAAAGAGAGAATTCGGCAGCGGTTAATGACCCAGTTCTAAGAAAATCTTATTAAATTAAAAGTTAGCGCTTCAGACAATACCGCATCTTACAAACTGCAAATCAACTTTAAGTCACGCGGTAATAAATATTCAGAAGTTACTTCCTGAAAGCAAACGTGGTTTAAATTATTCCTGAAAACTTCAAAGGATTTATTGAATTCTAGCAGGACATAAAAGAAAAAAATTCATTCTTAGAGTAAATTATTCATCTATGAGTTTGATCAATTTAGTACTTCGGAATTTCGAAAATTATTTGCCGTGAATTTATAAAAATGTTATCGTTACTCAAACGCAAGTTCCGATCCTGATGACAGGAAAGTGAGAGTTACCTCGCAAATTACAAATTTCTGTTGTGTTCCGAAACTACAGCCTGGAACAGAGCTTGCGACATCCATCTGTGTTTCGGGCTCACATCTCCTTCTCATACTTAATCCATGGCTACAGACTGCCATAATTTAGCACTAAATATCACAGCTGACGTAGCTGACAATGAACAGCGACAAACAGTCCCAAGAAATTATGAATTCTATTTTGAACAGCAATTTATAGGATTCACTTCCAAGGCCCCAAGGGTTCAGTTCTAAGCCCAACTGTCAAGACATATATTGCAAATACCATACAGTGCTACTATGGATTAAAACAGCAGTTACTTGTACACTAAATTGTCTGGCAGACTTAAACGCGTCGCTTCCCCTTGATACTAGAAAGCGAACATAAATCCTAGAATAAATCTCGCTAACACCAAAAGACTGTAATATGGCACTAGAATAAATAATGTGGGGGAGGGGAGCCTATACATTAGCTTGCATCTTGTTTGGACACTAATGCTGGTAGCAATAACTGACGTAATTAAATTACGAAACAAACAAAATTAAATTCTTTAATTCTCTTTAAGTTCTCCCTTAGATCTATGACAATAATATATTACAAAGCAACTGATTAAGGAACTGGTCTACTGCATAGAACATATATTTTTAATTTTATATTATAGAAAAACGTGTCGCTGTCAACGCCGCGAAGGTGTACAGGGGGAATAGAGGTATAGCTTCACTCATTCTTAACTTCGGCACTTAATGACGGTAGGTGGTCAGCCTCACGCCCAGGCCGATTTATCCACGGAATCCAACTCATAGGAGGCTGGGTGGGTTCCAGAGCCGGTACGAAATATCAGTATAAAATATATTGTAATTTCTTCGTACACTTCTCCGCCCATTGTATTTCTATGTTTCGACCTCAAACCAGGGTCATCATCAGGTTATATTGCAGCGGAATACGTTATATTTTTTTCATCAAGGATCCTTCGTGAATTTGGACATGTTCATGATGACACAAGTTCTTACATTAATTTTTTTAATATCATTATACTAATTAATGGTTTAATACAATCTTAAAAAGTTAAATTGATTAAAATACAGCAACGTTTAGAAATATCATCATTCTTATAATGCTAAAGTCATGTTTCTTACTGCGACTCTTTTCAACGCAACGAGGAAGATATGTCTACGCACGTAAAATGTATACGAAGGGTTTTTCTAGACATCTTGGCCATACACAACGTCAGCACGGGCATATTCTGCTTCTTCTCCAAAGAGAAAACAATAAACTCCAGTATAAAGAAGAAGAGACGTTGTACAGAGGCGGTAGGTCCCATATCAATATCAAATTTGCTCACAAACTACTACTCTAAAACAATAAATATAACATTGTCCCTTTGTTTTATTCACTGCTACGTTCATTTTCTTATTTATTTTATATTTAATGATTTTTAAACAGTTAATAATTTATTTGAGGTTTGTTTGACCGTGCATCTTCCTCATGAAATAAAGTGGAATGTCAACTTGATGCAACAAGGTAATTTTATTGATTTATTCTTAGCTCGACATGTTTCGGGTACATACGCCCATCATCAGGAGCATTGGATGTTGAGTTGCAGCATATGGTTTTCTGCACCGAGTTTTTGGATGGGTGGTGGTCGTTTCATAAATTTTCGAATATATCTGAATCGAGGAAAAGCGTCACATATGGTAAATAAGCGTAATGTAGAGCGAAATGTCTCAAGAAGAATTGAGACATTCCTCACTCATATTTTAGGGGCAAAGAGCGTTTGTTGTGGGGATGATTTAAAGCATTGCCTGCCCCCTTTTGCAAATGGAGATATGAAAACATAGTAACAAGTGGTGTTCCTTTTCTTCTCACACGGCAACAACAGGGCAACCCCGCACTCTGCGTCTTTTACCAGGCAGTTCTTTCGTAATTATACAGTGCTCCGCCATGCGACGCCGTGTAACTCAGCACATATATATGTACCAACGTTTTTGGAACAGCCTGCTGCCTCCATTCTCAGGGTAAACGTGTTGATATACATTTGCCTCTGGACAAGAGATCGGCCCGTCTCACACAACACTCAAGAAACAGACATCCATGCCACAATCGGCATTCGATCTTGCAATCCCAACAAGCCAGAGGTCGCAGACCCACGCCTTAGGGCGCGCTGCCACTGGAATCGGCTATTTGCCACCTTACACGGAGTAAAATGTGCCAGCGGTTCGAGGGAAACGTGCCTTCATCTTCGGGGAACAAGAGGTGGTGATTATTCGCCGAACGACACGGCCTAGAAACGTGCTAACGTTTCTGAGATATATTTTGTCTCCATTCTCCGAACAGAACGGTTGTTACATATTTCCTAAACTAGATTGCGTATAAATGCGCCAAAGTTTCGGAGACACCTGCTAACCCCCATCTCTGAGTAAAATAAGCCTGAAAATGAATTTCAGCAACTGCTTGACACACCACACAGTAACAGACCACAAAACCGTAATGTAATTTTATCTTTTACATCTAAGGTCATGCATTTCAGACCTACGTGAAAACCAATCAGCCAGGAGCAGAATCTTCTACAGGGGTGCTGATAAGTCCTTAGCCCGACCAGGAAGGAAACAAGCTAATGTTTCTGTCAGAATGGCGTGAATTTCCTTCGGCGCCTTGCCTTGCAGGAAAAAAAAACCCTTGATGACAGCTCGCGTCTTGATGTTGTTGAAATCGCGCGCGTCCCTGACATTCTTCCGAGCTTGTTTCCTTCCTGGTCGGGATAAGGACTTATCAGCACCTCGGTAAGTTTCTAAAAAAAGAAGGATTCTGTTATAAAAAATATATTTTACAGAAATTAGTTTGAATTGCTTCACTGCATGAAGGGTTTGATTTCCCACAATTTACATCAGTCCTCACGCGAAACAGTTAAAGCTGATTGGTCAACAGACTGTGCCAAAATTAACTCTGTTCAGTATCATCAACCCAAACCCTCGTCGGTAAGAGTGAAATAACCCCACCCCCCACCGTAAATCTACACATATATTTATAATTTTTATATATTTACATAGACGGCACCTGGCGGACAGATCCACAAACAAACGCTTCTAATATTCTTACTAGTGACTTCGGGTAAAAAGTGTTCTGAAAGGCCAGTGACAGTCTATTCTACTGTTGGATTACTTACCCACGTTACTTTAAGTTGTACGTATATTGTATTAGTTATCGGCCTTTCAAACATGGGTTGATACAGCAATTTAATCATTTTTTAATGTTGAATGGGATTAATCTGTCATTCCGTGACCGAACCATTTCTGTCAGCAAATAAAGAAACCGATCTAATTGTAAACGTAAAGTCTATTACTTTACTGCCTACGTGTTCGGCCTATGCGGCATGAAAAGACAAGCGAATAAGATAAGGTGGAGAATATTGTAAAGAAAAAGAAGCAATGTAAAGTACCGAAAGACACTACATTTATTTAGGGGGGGATAGAAAATTTGCTCATACGAAGTTTCGTCTGGGTGTGACAGTTCATCTTTATGGTAAGGAAAACAGGAGGAAAGGTAGAGCTCTTGGAAGTGTAAAAGGTAAAGTGAGGAAAGTTGACTCCATAAGAATGGAAGAGAGAAGAGTCGTTAAGAACATGAGCTGAATTTTGTATTTTGTTTCATTGTGTATGACGGAATACTGATATAGTTAAAAAGGCTAAGATTCGATCGAGAAAAATCGACAAAAATCTTTGATCGATTTGGCCGGCCGTAGGACCTTCCGGATGCATAGTTGAGTTCTAGTTACAGTGGTGCTGGTAAGTCTTTAGCCTGACCAGGAAGGAAACAATCTAATGTTTCTGTCAGAATGGCGTAAATTTCCTTCGGCGCCTTGCCGTGCAGGAAAAAACAACTTGATGACAGCTCGCGTCTCGATGTTGTTGAAACTGTGCGCGTCTCTGACATGCTTCCGAGCTTGTTTCCTTCCTGGTCGGGTTAATGACTTATCAGCACACCGGTACAGTCCGGCATTCAAGTGCAGGAGTCATGGCAGCAGTCCTTACGTACTCTGTTGCTTTACTGTTATATTAGGCATAGAGACGTTTTACAGAGATATTCGTGTCCGTTTTTTTTCGGATGAGTAACAAATGGTTGAAGTGACAGAAAAGAGTGGAGAGTAAAAGAGCAGAAATTTTTAATTTGCTTTTCATTTGTTTCACAAACAATCACAATATGTTAAGGTGTTGTTTGTTTTTTAAATTACATTCAAAAATTCATTTCCTAGCTCACACACAACAAAATGTTTCGATTGCAAACAGCTTTCGTTTCACGCTCTTTCGGGAAAATAATCGCTTTATTTCAGAGAATCAAATGAAATACATAAATGTAATGTGTGGGAAGCACCTATAATATTTAATTTTAATTGACATCGTACAATATAATAGAGTAAGCAATGGAAGCCCTGGGGTAATTATACAGGAGTGCTGATAAGTCCTTAGCCCGACCAGGAAGGAAACAAGCTAATATTTCTGTCAGAATGGCGTGAATTTCCTTCGGCGCCTTCTCTTGCAGGAAAAAGAGAAAATGCGATGACAGCTCGCGTCTCGATGTTGTTGAAATCGCGCGCGTCCCTGAAATGCTTCCGAGCTTGTTTCCTTCCTGGTTTGGCTAAGGACTTATCAGCACTTCGGTACGTACTAAGGGCTGTAACAGTAAGATACTCTGTATTTTGCCTCACCGTGTGCTAATGTGCTTCATAAAACTTTCAGGAAAAAAATAGCTACGATTTGCATAAAAGATAGCTAACCAATTTGTCTTCCTAATGGATACAGGCAATCAGGTATGAACTCAAGTTCTACAAGTAACAATCCCACGGTGCCCTGCATACCTCCTACACAGTCCTCCCAACATGAACTAAAAAATACGCCCAAACGTAGCCATCTTAACCAAACTTTAGTCACAGTGCTGCCCTCCAAACACATAATTCAGCCCAAATGCTCAACAGCTTTCCTCTTCTACTTCTTTCCACTTCCCGTCACCTTACTTTCTTCACTTCAAAGCGCTATGCCTTGCCTCTAACCTACCTTTACCAGAAGGACAAGCGGGCGCAGACTGGGAACCTAAAGGGCTGTAATTTTGGGGTGCGTCATCCCCGTTTTGTTGGTTCAACAACCATCTGGATTGGCACCCATCCATGCGACGATTCTGCCAAACTACGCGAACGCGAGCCACCGCCAAAAAACACACCTCAGCTAAAACTGCACTCCCAGTAGAAACACTGCTCTGTTATAACATACTGTTGCACCAATGGGATCTAAAAAGCCTTTAAAGACAACATTGTTTAGCCTGTAGAAACAAGTATGTTGTGAAATAACACACGAAAATATTGACTGACACTATGATATTATTTCTCGAGTTGTATGAATTATATCGATACATTATAGCATGCTAGTTTTAAGTATATTGACACCAACATTACAATTGATGCTATTTAAAACATATCCTTAGCATAAGAATAGTAACCTACTTTGATATACGTGCATAAACAACTAATGACAATTCACTCATAACAGCCCTAGGTCATGAAACTATTGAAACAACGAGATCTCGTTCCCCCCCACCCAACCCCCAATACCCTAAACGAACAACCCACTCATCTTGTATAGCTACTCTGTAAGTTAAATCACAACCTGAAGATGGCCAACATATAGGGTCGAAGCATGTAGTTGTATACCTACTGTACTACTAGGTGAAATATATTTATCTCATTATTTAACCAACCTGATGCACAAAATTTGTTTCACAATAAGTTTTATTTCATGCCTCTACATGTTTCGAGCACATGTGCTCGAAACATGTAGAGGCATGAAATAAAACTTACTGTGAAACAAA
>Ga0123354_10001873_pt1 | contig 26655 bp, 16 predicted proteins | sample TergutLab28metaG_2_FD_97872 | JGI IMG/M metagenome (GOLD analysis project Ga0123354, IMG submission 97872) | Labiotermes labralis P4 segment gut microbial communities from Petit-Saut dam, French Guiana - Lab288 P4 | ecosystem: Host-associated > Arthropoda: Insects > Digestive system > Gut ...
CTCCTTTGCGTACCCCCTGAATTACAAAAAAAAAAAAAAAAAGCTGTAATCAAAATAAAACAACCCCCCCCCCCCCCCCTTTGGCGACGGTATAAAGGATACAAGGAAAGACAATGTGAGTAGAGAAACGTGAATGTTCTTCTTCATGTACCCGAATCACCATGAACTGTGCTCATCGTCACCTCTGTGAGTCGGTTACAGCTTCTGATGTTTCCATACACACAAATAATTCGTCTAAAATCGGAACCAGTTATTTACACAAGACAAACAATTAATATGCTGCACATACAATTGTGATAACTATGAAAGAATGACGCCTGGTCGTCATATACCGATTTTTGTGCTACCAGCATTAGACGAGCAACATTTTGATCGTCTACTTGTGATGCCCTGCAAACGCAAACTGTTGCAATCCGAGTAAAGCTCTACAAGATCGAACTTACATGATTTACAATATTACACTATTACCCGTGCCCCGAACAGCAGATGCTAAAGGGGTTTGGAAGAGATTCCTGCAAAAATAATTAACTTGTACAAGGCAAAATTTACTCTTCTCACTTCTCTCACACGTTTTTCCAGAAAAAAAGTGTAAGTCTCACGGAATCTATGTACAACGATGCAAGATACAAGCCCCCTTTTATTCTTAACAATTCACTCAAAACTACTGTCATTTTTAAGGCATGTGGAGGGCTAACCGAAAGGAAAGATATTAAAATAAGGGAGAGGGGTTATACGCAGTGGATAAACAGTATGTGACACTTTACAGAGAGTGTTTGGTATAAAGTAATTCAAAGTTGCGTCATATAGAAAACAAGACGACTTGACCAATGTACTCTAACCCACGTACCATGTTTAAAATCATTTTCTTACGTACGTATTCAAAGTACGATATTTGTGAGTTCTAAATTTATAAACATTACATTCATTCAAGAAAAAAACAATGGCCTAAGGCAACATTACACATGTGATGCATTATAAGACGTACGTGTTGGTCATCCTACCTTTTCCCTCAGCATGTCTCTGACACGTCCCGCCTGGTGTCTGAACCGATGTAACTCCAGCTGCAGTTCCAGGCACCTCTCCTGCCAGTTGATGCCTCCAGCTGTCGCCGAAACGTCTTCGCCCCAGTGATGATACTGAGGGGGGAAACTCAGGGACGGTTCCACGTCCATCAGGTCAAAAAGGTAAGAAGCGGAAGGGGTAACTGTTGCTGCCGCAGACGAGGAGGCGGCATGAGGGCGGGGAGGTGGTGGCGGCGGTGGAGAGGCACTACAAGCGTGAAGGTGAAGGCGGGACCGTCGTGGTAGTAATCTAGGGCTAGAGGGGGCGGAGGACGGAGGCTGTGTAGAGCACGTGAACTCTGACATTCGGGACAGCGGGTCGAAGAGTTGAGAGAGGCGGCGAGCTGGACTGCCACGGTACTGCTGTTGATCTTCACCCATCGTGTTCAGTGCCGCGCTTTAACGAATATCGGAATTATGCATCCTAAAACATTCCGGCTATATACATAACACAACACAACCGCTGTTGTAATTAAGATATTCGTTTTATATAAGCGCTGCATTAGGAAACGAGATGGCGCCTCCGACTGCCACCGTGGGCATTCCAATCACTGCTGGAAGTATTTCTCGTACTTCGCGTGCAATCGTAATTTCAATAATGTTAAAAAAAACACACGCAAAGCTAATGCTTTTGTAGGTAAAGCTGGATAAACGGTAACACCAGTGTTCTGTGACAACGGCAATATTCGTCAAGCAAGTACACTGGGACTCACACGCAAGATAAGCACCGCCACTTTCCACTTTAAAAGATAAGCCAAACTGTATTTTGCGTCACGTGCTGCACAAGGTTCACCTAGAATACTTATTCTTTCAGTAAAGCCAATTACATATAAAATTTACTTGTAACATTTTAACAAACTTATTTTTCGAAACAACGTACGAATAGTAACATTTAACATTAGAATATAATAAATTAAACTCGTAATTTAATAACGAAGGGCGGAAGATGTCTGCAGCAGGCACCGGGCAGTGGTCGGCTCAGTGACTGCCACGATGGGACGACACCAACCTGCAACACATACAAATGTACCATGAGAACTGAAACAAAAATAAGTTTGTATACAACTGCTGTTCAATTTCCGCAATGCTTAAAAAGCCGTGCCATATACACGCTCTGCATTAAAAACTATTAATTTTCGTAACCACCATTACTTTTCAATTTCCTAAAGAAGCAGTCTCTTCTATTCCGAGTTGTCATTATGATTCGAAACAGCACGCTGTCAGCTGTTTGGTAGTATACTTTCAATACTGCTCTGTGCATAGCTGAAACCGCCACAGTTGCCAGATACCGGAAGGGAATAAATTAATTACGAAGAAAATGAAATAAAAATTAATTATTAAAATCAATCAGTTCACTCAGTACGAATGTCAGCAACGACTTCCACTCAAGGGTTTGTGGATGGAATTTTTGACTAATTTTCTGAGCTTGAAAGGTAACAATGTAATGTTCCTACATATGCAATGAAGGTACAAAGGTATGATAGAGGTATAGCTCCACTCATTCTTAACTTCGGCCCTAGATAGAGACAAGTAGTCAGTCGCACACCTGGGGCGCTTTACCCCCGTAACCAAGCCCCCGTTACCCACTGAATAAGAGGCTGGGTGGGCCACGGAGATGGTACAGACTTCTGAAGAACAGATAAATCTATTGCCCCTTCCAGAATCCGAATCATAGATCGTCAAATCCATAGCCCAGAAACTATACTGACTATTCTATGTCGGCTCCTATTTCTTCTATGTGTGGCGAGGCAAATTTTAAGAGCACATTTCCATGCAGTGGCCTACAGGTACCAACACAATAAGCCTACTGCATTGTTTGAAAGCCTATTATTAAGGCACCAATTACAAATTTATCGTCCTTTAAATAAATCATTAACGCAAGAACCAACAAATGCATGTCTGAATGTAGCTATCTAAATTAATTACCTTCAACATAAGAAGTATGGATTGTGTAAACTTTCAACTTAGTATACAAAGAATAGCAATGTACGCGTTCTTTAAAAGAAAATAATTTATCGCTCACAAATATACACACTGAAAATGTGTAAAAGAATTCTGTCAGAACGAGTTACACTCTGGTTCCGTGAATTATCGGCGTTTTAAAGTTTCTAAGAGCAAACTATCCTAATCTGTAATCGTAGCAAAATATTACAGCCTGAGAGCGACCACGAAAGATGAGATTTCAAGACACGTAGCATGCACGGGGATATTAAAACGCACACAAGATTTTAGTCGAAAAATCTGTAAGCAAGAATCCACTTGGACGACCTTGGCATAGATTTCAAGATACATCAAAGCGGGTATCAAAGAAACAAGATATAAACGTTCTGACAGAATTCATTTGGCTCAGGACAGGATCCTGTCAGGACAACATGGTACTGACCTTATTTGCACCAAAAAAAATCACCATTTACCGAGTCAAAAGGCTCAGCATCTCAAGATGAAATATGTTACACAGAGTTAATCATCAGCGACAGAAACGTTTTGAAATCCCTGCAAAATATAACTGATATACGAGCCCAGCAAGTGGAAAACTTCATGTTGATACTAGAGCGCTATTTTGGGACGTATCCAAAACGTGCGGCACGTATAGGCATAACGGCAGCAGTTCCAAATCTGTTTTGAAATCCCAATTGATAATAACAGCCTGCAATCTATTTTAAGCGGTAACTGGAAACAGTCCTGACAGTTTTCATTTGTTCGACGGCGATGAAGGCGGAATAAGAGACAGGATTAGGAGGCTCAACACATCTGCTGGTTTCCTTCCGACACAAAACCGTTACAAGTCCCCTGCCAAATACAACAGGATCAAAACAGGAATGGAAAAGATACTGTACTCTCCAAACACGTTCTTTGTTGATTTGCTCAGGTACTGCATATACATATCTGTTGTTAACACAGCCAGTTAATGGCACAGAGAGACCTAGTTTGCGTTAGGAGGTAAGGTTCGATTTGAATCAGTAGTGGAACAAGAAGGTCTGATATTGAATGTCCAACGACGTGGTGGGAATTTCTTGGCCAGTGCACCGACTACAAGCTTCTCAAAATGGACCGTGCTCCACAAGTCAACCAGTTCAGATCGTTACGACTAATACACAGAAATACGTGTACCTTGTTACTGACCACCCATACTAAAGCACACATAAATCCTTTAGGTAGTTTAGTGTACTGAACATAGGATATGCAGGCGTTCATGGTGCCTGCAGTAACGATGTATTCACTAAATCCCACAACAGAATGCACCTTCGCGGCCCTAAATAAGACTCGGGCATCAGCTGAACTTACAAAAGTCTCATACCATTATGTAGTAATAACAATAACAACAATAACAGTAATAATCACTTATTAAAGAATTTCATAACAAGAAGCCAGTTACAGGCAAGCACTGCAACAAAAAAAAAAAGAACTCTGAGAAAATGTATACCAATAACAACGAATATAAAAAAGAAAGAGAATGTGACTGTTGTTGTTGTTGTTGTTGTTGTTAATTATTATCATCACCACCATCTGCATTGCCGGTCCCAGTGGTCGCACAGTCTAAGGCGCAGGTCTTCGGCCGCTCGCCTGCTGAGATTGTGGGTTCGAATCCCACTGAGGATATGGATGTCTGTCTGTTGTGTGTTGTCAGGAAGAGGCCTCTGCGACGAGCTGCCCACTCGTCAGGAGGAGTCCTACCGAGTGTGATGCGTCGTTGAGTGTGATCTAGAAACCTCGTGAAAGAGGAAGCCCTGGCCCATTGGGGGGAATGTTTCACCAAAAACAAGCAAACCATCTTCATTATACAGCTTATTTCATATAAAACACAAGATTTTAATTACATGGCACTGTTTGAGTCCGGCATACGCGCCGAACCAGTCTAGGCCAGCCTGCAGTGTCATAATTTGAAAATCCCATACTCGAATACATCACGCTATAACCTGAACACACAAGCACCCCTCAAAGGGTAGGCAGTTCATAATTCCGTTCTGTGTTATGATTCACAATATCAATACCATTTCCAATACGACCATCAACAGACGTTTCTGGGGTATCAGTAACCTCCAACTGAACAACACAGACTACATAATATCACGGAGTAGGGGATGAATTTATTTCATTGATGTATGCAATTAACGCCCATCTGCCCGCCTGCCGGGTTCAGAATAAGTCATACGTACACACATACATACGCAGACATATCAATGACAAGTTCACTATTCGGACTGAACCACTGTAACGGTCTAGAGCCGAACGTTGTAATAAAGGGGCCAGCAAAATTATTTCCTCTTAGGGAACTCCAGAGTTCAAATCTCGGCCTCAAGACCGGATACCCAAACTCCTTCATGGTTTGCCTCTGTCCCTGCAGGTAAACGCCAGTATAATAATGCCCATAGAGTTCAATTTCATGTCCTTTCCGACTCACTATTTAGGACTAATAATAATTCTACAATACAAAATTCTGTGTTAGTTTAGATAATCGACTCTGCTCAAAGTAAGTATAGTCAGTTATGCTATGACGCGTGTTTCGTTAACCCGAACTGGCTATAACGCGATTGATGAATAGGTGAATGCTGTTTGTATAACGCGAACTTTGGCATACGCGTGTTGGCTGTTACAGAACTTCAGCAGCCAGAGTGAAGATATAAGCCTGGAAGACGGGTCAAAAATTTTCAGAGCTGACTGTGTTTTTATTTCGCGATTTCTGTAACACAAGATCTCACAAGGACGCAACTATTGTGTTATAGCAGAACTGAATGTAACGTGGTTACGACATTCTTTCTGCACAAAGGTCAACTAAACACCCTATTTTATTCTCGTGGCAGTTTTAGGGTACCACTGGAAATTCTGCCTCTAACTTGCCTAGCCTTCACCGCCCCCTCCCCCGGTAGGTGACCAAATAATTAGGTAGCAACGGTGCAATGATGAGTGAAAGGAGAAGTCCTGTCCATGTGCCATATTTCCCGCCCCAAATTCCATATGGACAACCCTAGAATCGTATTCGGACTTCCGCAGTTGAAGCCGGAGAGCAACCGCATGGCCCTCACAACACACGATGTGACAGAATTCATCAAACCGCGAACATGGAATAAAAATGAAATTCACTGAGGTCAAACTCAATTAACACAGCGAGCTGTTGATGTCTGTCACACTGAGGGCTTCTGTACAATTCATGCGTTCTACAAAACCTGTAATTACGAGCCCTCGTCAGAGTCATCCCAACACGCTCAAGTGAGCTGTGTGTGACAACCAAGTTATGACCCACAGGCAGCGCCATATACGTGCCGCAAAACAAAAAACAGTACACAGCGCCAACAAGACAACTAAACAAGAGTTAATGGCCTTCGCCACTGTCCTGATGCTCTCTGAGATTCCGGACCTTGTATTTTAATAATACGGTAAATCTTTCTCTGAGAAAAAAACTACACCATAAAGACGTATGAGAAAACTCCAGCAGAATTCCACACACCCTTCATCCGGAAACTACATGATAATCAGTGGTCAGTTTCAGACTCAGGCAACTTTACCACCACAGTGCCCATAGGACAAGTAGCAGGGTGGGCCCAACAGTCGGTGTGAACATGTCAGCGCACAGAAAAATCCTAGGAATGGTAAGTCGGTCCTCCAGTCTTACATTACACACTTCACAGACAAGGTTTTTGGTGTCAGTGTCAGTATCGCCCTCTTATTCATGTCATTTCCGGTAAGACATGCCCTATACTTTATTACCAATACGTCTTCCCCGAAATCCGTGTGTTACCACCAAGTCTTTTAACAGGTAGTCAACCAAAACTGTTGAACATCCGAAGAATGTTATAACGTCTGAAAAGATGCAACAATTACAAGGGCAAGAGGGCAGATCTATGAAGGATTTTAAATACCTAAGGTTCCTTGTGTCAAAAATAAAATGAGAAGTCATTGCAACTTCAAGTTTATTTAATTTATTCCACTGAGTTATCATTATTTTTCAGCATAATCCCGAGAACATTGACACATCCCTCGCATCTCGACAAGAGTAAACAAGGTATGTGCAATCTCAAATTCACAATAACGTAGTATATTAACAAAGCATTACTAAACAACCAATAGAACATACTACACACATGAGAACACAATAATCACAAAGCAGAAAACACCATAAGTCAGCATCAACAGAAATACGCTTACCAACTACAACAAAGCGAAAAAGCACGTCACATCAAACACACACCACTACATACCATAATTTACGCTAATGCTAAATCCTCCGTCTTTACAGAACAATGTGGTAATTCAACAGAATAGTCGCAAGCTCCTGATGATGGATACATTAATGTCCGAAACATGTTGAGCACATAAGAAGTGAAATAAAATAGCAAGTGACATCAAGATGGTCTTTTATTCTTCAAGAGTTACAAAATTCAGACCCGGTAAAAATCAGGTTCACAATACGGTCTCTTGCATCCCAGTTCTTCACGGACAATACTTTGTTCAGTTCCGATGGACAACTTCAATGAACTGGATAAATCTCGAATTGTGATTTGTCGCTTTTCCAAAACCAGTTCCTTCGCTCGTGGTGTGTTCACATCCATTCTTCATGGGCTTAGGCCGACTGGTGCGAACGCCATACGCCACCGCGGATGTCCATGCGACCACTTTCGAATTCGCTGCATCATTTTGTGACATGCTGCACTCTCAATACTTCACCACCATATACTCCTATAAAGTGGAGGTTAATTTCGATGGGAAAACACGTTTCGGCCATGAAAACCGACTCATATTATGAACTTCTTAGCGAACAAAGTTATAATGTCACAGCCACTGCACAACACAGTATCTCCTGAATACAATCCAAGTCACTGGTCTTTGCGTCATCTGTGCCATGTTACCCCCCGGTACAAGTGCCACCTCCAATCAAAACATCAAACACTTGATTAACACCGAACACAAAAGTTAGGGAACCTTACTTATTGAACATGCCTCCTATCTTGGCTTACCAGCCACTTGTGCAGTAATTCTGAAACCATTCAGCTACGCCACTCATGTGTAATGCCTCACACAATGTGCACGGTCGACGCACTTTGTAACCGTCCAACTATATTGTGTTTCGTCAATAACAAGCCCAGGGTCATTGTGTTAGCAGTGTATAACATAGTACTTCTCTGCCGCCTACACGCGACACTAAAATAGTACAGTCCAGTATCTCATGACACACTGAATCATGTCCTGTACGTGTTCATGAACGAACATACTGGGTTCGTATTATTCTTCATACCGTGCTATGCTATTATATTTGGTTTACGTACTTTCCTTTACCATTACAGAGAACACAAAATTTTGACACAATCAACGCAGGATTTCGGTTTTAGGGGTTTCGTCGCGTGGTCAAATTCTTCCAGCGTTTCAGGGTATAATGCACCCTCACTTTTTACCAATGCCAGGCCTACGAATCGGATCGCATTTTTGCCTGATTCATTCGCCCTGATAATGGCTACTTCACTGTACGCCAAATCATTGGGAGAACCGTATTAATTACAGCCATCCACTTATCACTGCCATGATCCTGAGCCACATAATGCAGTCCACGCACTCCCATCTTAAAGTCGTAAGATCCATTTTAATATTATCCCATATCTATGCCTACGCCTTCGAAGCGTACTCTTTCCTTCGGTTTCCACCATTGTACGCTTATCTCTTTTCTCCCACGTGTCCCACATGCCCAACCCATCCCATTCTCCTGGATTTCGGCACAAATCGTGAAGGTACTCGTTACAAAAGTTTCGCTATCTTCTCGTTACTACTTCCTCCCTCTTGGTTCGAAATATCTTCCTCAGCATCCAGTCCTCGAACACCCTCGGCCTATATTCGTCTCTTGATGTGAACGACCAAGTTTCACACCCACATAAAGCAACAAGCACAATTATAGCTTTATATATTTTAATATTTGTTTTTAAGTCGTCCACTGGAAGACTAGAGATTCTGAGCCAAATGGGAACAAGTAGTCCCCGAATTTAATCTACTCTTAATTTCTTCATGCATGCAATTTTGTTTGGTTACTGATGGTCCCAAATATTTGAAATTTTCTACGTCCACACAGGACTTATTATTTACCATCATGTTGTGATTCTGAGACACATAATTTTGGCTAAGATAAACATTTCTCATCATTTGCTTCTAAACCAACCCCCTTACTGCAGACACACAAAAAAAGGTCTGTATTTCTGTCTACAGTATTTATGTTTTCCCCAGTAAATCAACATCAATAGCGTAGACCAGAAGCTGACGTGTGCCACACAGCTTCAGTCCTTTCTAGTTTTTTGGACCTTCCTCAAGGCATATTCTAGAGCAACGCTGGAACGCCATGGGCACAAACAGCGCCCGGTTTCACGCCATTCGGAACAGGAAATCTACGAGACAAACGCTTGCTCCGCGCGAACTTTACTACAAATGACATTTAAACACACTTCAGACAACAATGACAGACAAATAAAACATGACGATTCAAATGACCACATGCAAAGCGCAATATTGTACATTATATATATATATATATATATATATATATATATATATATATACACACACACACACACACACACAATTCAAACCTTCCAGACACCAAGAATAAACGGCAAATGCCGAACAGATGACAAAACGTAAGTAAACAACATCTTTCTGCTACTGTGAATTGAGGGTTAATGCAATTTAGAGAAATTCACTGGAATTCAATACGTGGCATTGTATCGAGTCCAAAATACTAGCAGGACAGTGATTTTTAGTGTCTCTTTTTCGGGGCGTTTGCAAAATTGCGAAAAACGACTATTAGCTTCATCATGTCTTACGTCTGTCCGACTGTCTATCCGTCCGGCTCTCATTGAACGGATTTTCATGGAAATTTCATATGAAGATTTTTCGAAAATCTGTCCTGAAAATTCAAGTTTAATTAAAATATGACAAGAATAACGGGTACTTTACAGTAAGACCTAAGTACGAGTACATTCATCATACAAACTTGCTCAGTCCTTCTTAGAATGAGAACTGTTTCAGGCAAATGTTGTTGAGAAAATTAAAACACACAGTTTTTAGTCAATAACTTTTTTCCCCCCCCAAAATCGTGCCGTTCATGAGATAATGTGCAAAAATATGGTAGAACCGGACAGGCCACAAATGACAAAATGGCGCAAGCGCACTGCATGCTGGATAACTAAAGTTACAGACACACACTCTGTATATGTAGTACTTTCTGTATTTCCACTGCAACAATGGTTGCACGAACGCGCCTCAATATTACGTTATACGTACATTGACTGTCTTGATTTACATTATTGAAGTGCTAAGGTCAATACCAACAGCAGCAGGAAGACAATTTTCAGGGTCTACTGCCCATAAAATACAGGTATTATTGGGATGGGCGAAGCATGACACAGCCATGTGAAGACAAAAATAAAAACATTTCAGTAAACAATCTAAAGGGGAAAGATTGCAGGAGAGACCTATGCGCAGATGGAGAAATTAGAGTACAGTGGATCTTATAGAAATAAAATATGAAAGAATGAAATGAAGTGCATTTGCTCAGCGTAGTAGCCAGTGGCATTTTCTTGTGAACACGGAAATGAACTTGTGAGTTTCCAAAGAGACAGGTCATTTCTTGGCCAGCCGAGATACTAAATTCGCGTTTCCAGAAATACTGCGCCATGGAGTCACTATGTTCGTGATTCCGAAAATAAGCTGCTCTGGAATAACGGCAAGTGTTTTCGGGGCAGTCAGTATAGAAATTACGCCAAGACCCGCCACTTTACATTGCGGCTGCCCTCTAGATCAAAGAGGCGCTCTTGATTTACATAATGCGTGTTCTCGCACGGTATTCCCTAGCGAGTTGTTTGCCTTGTCCTGTTGACACATCCATCACGGGGCGGATTACAGCGCGCGCATATGTTCATTTGTCAAAAGTCACACTCATATCTATCACACCCCTCTTTTATGTCCGTGTTACTACAGGTGTGCCATACTTACATAATTTATAAACTGTAACAAATTTTCAATGGGATATTTTACTTAAATCAATCTTCATGCCGCGATTTCACTGGGCAATATTTCAAAACTGAATGTTTTGTGTCAGTTTACTATGCAATCCTATTATGACGCTGCTTTCTTGCACTGTGTGCCACACCACATTCCGTTAGGAGTCCAACCAACAGTTTGCAACGCTATCCTGCGGCGTGCCAATTTACTACATGTTGAAAATTTAATAACCCACACCATACGTGTAAGAAATATTCTTCCGAATTTTTTCTTTACCCTTAGGCACAAATGCAGTATACAAGCAGAACTGATGCAGGGTCTCTACACAAAAACTAAGTTTAAAATCGTACAGATCATTTACGGACAGCCTATAGGCCTAATGCAAGAAGAGCACATTGTGTGGGTTACTGTAACTGTAAAATTATGAGGTTTAACTTGAAGCTACTCTAAAAAAAAATATTACTCAAAAGGTAACAAACTGTTATTACCTGAAGACAAGATAGAAAATGTAGGTAAGATATAGCATTTAGGGTTGCATGCATTTTTCCCTGATTACCCGACATGCAATTCGCATCTACGTTAACACCACATTACGTTTAGCCCGTCAACTGCTGCTTCAACCTCTCTGGCTCCGCCTTATTTCACGTACTTGTGGCGTAAACGTCGACATACCGTATTTCTTGTTCTCATGTTGGAGACGGCAAGAAATTAACTCGAAAGGACGCTGACGTTAAGGTAACGTGCCTGTCATTGTTGTCAATTTCAACGTAACTTCAATTTGGTGGACAAATTTTAGAGGGGGAATAAAACCGTAACACAAAATTTCACAAAAATCCTTCTAGCAGAATCCAAGTTGTTCCACGAGGACATGATGAAACAAGTAGTAGTTTGCGCAATGCTTTGCAAATGCGCCCAAAAAACGAAGGATTTAAAATTAAGTTACTGAAATACATAAGCAGTTAGAAAATGCTGACAAAAATAGACTATATTTCATTCTCCGTTTCACAGAGGTAGTAGTGTGACGCTGTGCGTCTCTGTGACTGATATGCAAGTAGCTGTTTATGCATGTGAATTAAATTGCTTTTTGCTCAACACAAATTTATTTACATTACAAGAATCGCAGTTTTATATGCACAAATTTGATATCACAAGTACTCAAAAAGCAACTTATAGTTTTCCGATTTAAAAACAGAATTTGTAAGTTAGCTGCAACTGCACTGCATCCATTTCAGCAATAATTTTGAACGACGTACCATTTTGAATTCATTTCTGTCACAGGTCTCCTCTAGACTGTCGATTCCAATTTTTTAAATGCGAACTTCCATGTAGGCCTAAGGCATGCCACTGAAATTCATGTTCACTTATTGCATACAAAAACATAATGTTGTCAAACTGGCAATACAGATTCTACAGCTTATCTGTGAACCGTCAAAATCATTTATCCTCCTCTCCCCCTCCCCATCCAAAACAACTAAAATTCCGTAAAGTAGCGGATCTTCCACCTTTAATGCATAACAGCGAAATCGGGACTTTACACAGAAGGAAGAGACGGAAAGCGGAAGCAACAGAAATTAGATTTCTGAGATGTTTAGCTGGCTACAGATTAAGCGATTGCAAACAGAATACTAGACCCTAATATCCGAGCTCAATTAAACATAAGTATACGCTAAGCGGTAATAACAAAGAACATCGGAAACGCAACTAGTATGAACAGATTAAGGAAGAAAGAAAGATGGCTTCCTATGGGCGGTATCCTTCTACAATACAAACGTAGATGCCAATGAAGTGTAGGCCATCCTGATCTCATATGGATGAATGATTCATGTTGGAAACAAAAAATGCCCAATTTCTAATATTTCATGCTGATTATCATAACCCCTCAAACAAATGCCCAGTTTTTTAGTGTGTAATTTAACGGCTGTGTCCAACGCTGCAATTATTTTGAGTCGATTAACAACGAATGAATGAGCATGGAACGCTGAGGCAATAATGTTCACAGGGGAAAAACGAAATTCTCGGAGAGAAACCTGTCCCAATGCCATTCGTTGGCCACAACTCCAACCTTATAGACTGCCCTGGGAAAGAAGACGGGCCTCTGCGATGAGAAGCCGGCGACTAAACACATGAGCCATAGAAGGGCCTCCCGAATATCGAATTTCACCGAGTCCGTTCAGCGGTTTAGGAGGTTAAACAAGTGGTTAGACATGAGTACATCTCGCGATCTACCTTTCTGTAAGATGTGCTTGTGCTGTGTGTGTGACGCTGTATGCAGTAGTTTACGAACTTCAGATGCCACATGTCGCTTGGTATAAGGCGGGACACGGTCTTTGACCGCTCGAAAACTGGCAGCGTGAGTCTGACATCCCCCGGGACACGGAGGCGTGTCCGTATTTTCTCATGTTACCGAGTACTGTCCTCTGTTAAGATCCCTGTAGTTGGTCGGGTAACAGTCGAAGATATTTACGCTTGTCCAAATGCGTGCAGTTTCATATTCCTGGCCACTAGCTTCGGCGATCACTCAGACAAAACAAAAACGATTAACAATGATTAGAAACTATGGTCTTATGACAGATAAACTAAACAAACAGTTGCATAATAGCAAACATCACGTACCTATGTACCCCATGTAATACCGATGAAACTTGCGACGTCGTAAAATGGCTCAACGGTTAGTCGCCAGGTTCTCGCTGCGGAAAATCAGGTTCGATCCAGGGCCATTTCAAGTTGGATTTTTTGGTGGATAAGATGACAATGGGGCACGTTTTTCTCGGCGTGCAGTGCTTTCCTCTCAGTGTCATTCCATCAATGTCCCATATTCGTCATTTATGCGTCTACCACCAACGCTATATAGCATCAGGGAATGACAGTCTAGTTAAATAAAGTACGAGAACTTCTTTTTCTTTTCGAATGTTTATGGACAAGACGGGCTGGCCACGTAATAGGCATGTGGGAAATTACAAAATATTCCGCTTCGAAATCTTCACGGGAAGAGGTTACTTTCGAGACCTAAGGGTAAATAGATGCATAAACTAGGAAGACAAAACATGGGAGATCCAGGCATAGATGTAGAATTACACGAAAATGAAGCTGAGTACAATATGGTATGCTGGTGCGGACTGGACAAAGCCCAGGACAAAGACCACTAGTGGACAGGCATGGTTATGACTCTTCGAGTTCCAAAAAAGGCGAGGAATTTCTTGACTAGCTCAGCATGTATGACATTAAAGAAACAGAGCAATTAGTCCCATCAAGTAATGCCCTTTCTGAGAAACCAACAGCAGTTCTGCTGGTAAAGACACACGAGTATTTTCACTGCACGGAATCCGAAGGTTAACTTCCGAGCCCATGAAAGTCCATGTCAATACATGTCAATATCATTCTCCCACCTATGCCTGTGCCCTCCAGGTGATCTAAAAAGAGTGAATCACTCTCCTCTCCCGTACGTGCTACATGTCCCTCCCACAGCACGATCCTTGAACTGATCATTCTAATAATATATGGCAAGTACTACAAATTATGAAGCTCCTCACTAAGCGTATTTCTCCAGCCTCCCTCTTAGACCATAATATTCCCCTCAGCAATCTGGGTACTAGATAAATTGCTGGTGAATGAACGAAATAAAATAAACTAGCTTAATGTTTTTTTATATATATTAAAACCAACTAGATGCACTAATTTCTCAAATTTATTCTTAGAATGAAACTCTACATGTTTCGGACAGTTCCTCTGTCCATCATCAGGAGTTTTTCACTGTCATACAGTTTTGCAGACAACTTTCGAGAAGGATCAGGATGGAACTGCAGTTCCATCCTGATCCTGTTCGCAAGCTGTCTGCAAAACTGTATGACATATACCATTGCTACGTGTACAGAGGAACTGTCCGAAACATGTAGAATTTCATTCCATGAATAAATTTGAGAAATTAGTGCATCTAGTTGGTTTTAATATACAAATTTATAATGATGCACGGTCTCATGAATGCCAAATAAGGTTAATGGTTTATTAAGCAACACTAGAAGTAGATGAGACACTATTTGAGTCGAGAGATAGGAATAATGAATTGGAAAGGATGTTGATGTAAACTGCCGGAGTCCTATGTTAGGTACGTACCACGTCGGCATTTCTAAAGGACTGAGAAACACCACGAAACTCTTTAACCAGGATAGCGCATTTCCGTCTTTTACATCGGCACTTCCGAATTGGAAGCAGGAAGGCTAATCATTCCTCCGCAACGTGTGTTTAGGCAAAAAGAAACAGCGATGATACTCGGAGATCTTACGCCTTAAGCTTCCCATGATACGAGCGTTTACCTATTGGTTGAACTACAAACTGCCAAAGGAACTCGATGAAATTTCACTGGCACACAGGAGTCAGCTTATCATAAATGCATGTCACGGAAATTCATAAAACCTCAAAACCGTACGTGCAAATATCTTTAGTGTCTTCTAAAAACAACAGACAGAAGGAATTTAAAACGTCCTGACACACATCTAAATTAAACCAATATTAAAACTCGTTCATTCGTACTGTACGTGAGACCGTCAAAGTTCATAACATAAGTCGCAAAGGGAAGTGCAGTCAAAGGGGTAAGGTACATTTCAAAATTTATTCCCCAGTTTATATTCTTTAATTATCACAAAGTTTTTCACTTTCGCTTAAAACGGCACAGGGGGTGTAAATCTGAAGAACTGTCACTCGTACTAGTTGAGGGCAAGAATGGAGTGAAGGAATCATGCCTCTGTATGGAAATCAAGACAAGCAAAAATACTTGGGTAGATCTCACAACTTAAGTTTACAGGACACTACAGTGCACTTGTATACCGAGTATGTGAATCTTGGGGCATACTTGTATGTGTCTATTATTCGAATATGCACAACACGTCTGTAACGGAATCATAAGGTACATGGAATACTCCTCACTCTGGACACCTTTAAATTTAACTCCTGTACTAACCTATAGAAAAAAATAATGCACATAACTATATATGACAGAATCACAAGTTACAGCCATTCTGGGCACGTACTGCCTACAATACGCTGTTACTGAGTTCCACAGAATTTAAGTATTCTCTGCTCTTTACGTTTCCCAGCAGCCCGTTGAAGTATTCAGCTCATAATCCGTCGACATGCAGGCTCAATTCTTTCTCATTTGCGACAACAATATTCCTGCTCCAATAACTACATGAAGAACACTACGGCACAACGTTATACGAGCAGGAAACATTAAGCAACCATGGAGATCATTTTTCATTACATTTTTCCCCCGTTTACATATGAAGTTTTCCCTTATCAAATATCATTATAAGTTACTTTATTTTATAAACTCTTACTAATCGAAATCAATGTAAGACTGCATTTAACTCTAGTGTCATGGGACAAAATTAGGCTACGATTTAATTTGTACTTCGTTTGAAACTGGCTTTAAGCCTATTACATTCCGATTACTAAAGTCTAACGATACGTGCAGAGGAACCGATTATAGGTCTGGGGCACTGGCCATTCTCCATACCACTTATGTTATCCAACAGGGAAGCAAATAATGCATGATGAATGATATAGTGTAGATTTGTGTATTCGTTTGTCATCGAGGAATACTCACGTTAACAGCATCACAGACTTAAAGAGCAGCCTAAATAGTCACGACTAATACTATCAGCGCCAAGTATTTTTTATTTCCTAATGGCAGGTACATTGATTATTTATCATTGCCCTATGCGACCAATAAAAGTAAAATATGAAAATTACACTATAAACACTATCAGTACTATAAACAACATTCAAGGTAAATATGAAAGTCCTAATAGTAAGGAGTAGTCACAAAAATAGTAATAGAAAAGAAGCAAAGTCAGTTTTCCATCATTTTTGTCCTGACCTCCCAGTATCGCTCACACTCTGTCCTGTTAAATAGTGCGGTACATTGTCCTGGATGATTTCTGTCCATGGGTGCAAAGTAGATCCACCTCCAAGTGGTGCACCCTGGGCAACGTTCTTTACGGCTAAGTGATCTACAACCCTGGCATAGCTATTAGCCCCAAGTATACGTGAGCCAACGTTTGTTCAACGCACTTTGTGGCGCTACATCGAGGATGGCGCTATACTGGGTTTGACTGTACGACCAGAAGCACTAAACCGTTACGTTATTCACCTCAACGTGGCAAACAAATTACACCTCTTACTTCAGATACGTTAAATGCGAATGAAATGCTTAAAGTACTTGCTGCTACCCCTGCAGCCTTCTGTCAGACACTACTGCTGTGTCCCCAAAACTGGTCAGCCTCTCTTTGAAACTGCTGCTTTACTCCAAAGCGCATTCTGAGTGATCGATGCCAGTCGTAACTCATGTGGCAGCCAATTCCCTTTACATACGAGAAAGTTCATAATTGATGCAAGTCATTTTACATTGTTAGGATAAGGAAATGTAGGTGGCTAGGATGGGCTGAGCATATGTGACCGGTGTGGGGGAGGAGTGCATACAGAATTTGTTGAGTAAACCGGTCTAAGAGTCTACTTGTACGTCCAAGCATGAGATGGAATGATAACATAAACCGGAACTTAACAAGATGTAATGTAAGGATCAGGGGAGGATGAAATGGTTCAGGACATCGTCTAATAGCATGCTGTGGTGTACACTATTAGCGGAGTTGAAATGTCACATTATGCTGTCATACTGTAGGATCCATTTCCTTTTCCTATTTGAACAAAAGGAGCCTTCTTCATATTGCTAATGAATCTAAAAACGTATATGGGCAACGATATAAAGTCACGAATTCCTTCTCACTGCATTTTGTTAAATATTCTCCACATACACAGGTTGTAGCTGTTAATTACATGTCATGAACAAGTGGTTTGTAAGATAAGCTGGTTTTGATAAAATCCATGAAGCTTGGTTTGAGAATCACGTACAGCAGGGATTATATTTTATCGATATGAGACCCAATTAGCTACAGACAATGCACATCTTTTGCTGTAGATTCGCAGTACCAAATTTCAGTAGTTTATAAATTATAACAAACGGACGAACAGACGGTACCACCGGTACCATGTCCGTTCATTTCGTGGTATATTGTACCAAGAACGCATCATCATGTAATCAGTCTAAGCATGGTACTGATTTCTATAGGGATCTTCCTCTGTCGGTCGTTGCCACGGAATCAAAATTAAAATCTCAGTTACTGAAATCAAATGCAGAAGGCAGCAAATGAACGGCATTTGAATGCGTGTTTTAGTTGGTATTATTGTGTCGATCACTGCAGGAGAAAACGTACTGCTAGATCATATATATATATATACACACACACACACACACACACACACACATAGATAAACACTGCATATTCAATCAAGAAGGAGGCTATTTTAAATGTTTCATGCGGGCGTAGAAGACAAAATGCACATGAATTCAGATCCAAACGTAACGAAACGAACAGAAGTGCTCCTTTGCCAAAACAGCGTTTCTAGACTACTACTACAACTACTGGCACAAAGCCCATTGAGATTTCGGCCGAAAATTATTGCGGTTATAAAAATAATTATTGGGTTCACAGCATGAGATCTATTTAGCAACGAATTTCTATACACGTGTAAAATCTTTAGCCTACAAAACCTCAATAATAATCCGATCGAATAGAATAAAAGGATATAAAACACTGTTGGTTATCAATATAGAACACCGACTGTTAATCACACCAAAGATATCCGAATTATTATCATCACAATTTAATATTACAACGAACTTTTATCACTCAAGCAAAAGTAAAGGTACAGCAATCCCTGTATATGCCTACTACAGACCCGGAAGGTTCCAAGAGGTTGAGGCTCCCAGATTTCGAGACAGTCGGCACATGAATGTGGTAAGGTTGTCAGCCCTACGCACCGACCGCCCAGGAATATTCCTAGTACTCACATCTGTTAGAGGCTGAATCGCCTCCAGGGCCATACAGCGGTCGGAAGGATTAGGTCAATAAAAAATTCAAATGAAACCATCGGGAATCGAACCCGTGACCTTCCGGTTTGTAGCGCAGTGCCTCCCAACCTCGCCACCGCCTGCCTCCTCACTCAAACAACACGGGGAAAACAATTCGGAAATACTCCAATCAAATGTTGTGTTAATTACACGAGGGTGATATATATCGATGTCTTACAATGACGAAGCTCTAGCGTAACCATGGAAACCGGCAGCTATATCACTGCTTTATATCGATACCCTAGTAATAACACGGCTGTGACGTCACTCAAACTAAGCCCATTGTAACCACTGAAACCGGTGGCTGGGACGTCACCAATGTTAATTTCTCACAAAACATGGGAATCGAATAGGGTAGATTATTATTATTATTGTTATTATTTGTCAATTTTATACTGAGATTTACAATTATATGTCTGGAACAAACCACGTCCCTAGAGTATACAATGTTACAGCTATTCTGTAATTACAATCTATAGGTACATGTAATGTCGTTTCCCATGGTAAAGGTTATGAACTTTTACATTAGCACTTTTCGAAGTATGTGCGCATTGCCCACTCTGACTTTTGTCTGTAATGCCCTGATGTCGTGCTTTCATTATTATTATTATTCTTTTATAGGTTTGGCGTGGATAACGGATGAGCAGTGGGGCAATAATACGGACCGAGAAAAATGAAATACTTGGAGAAAAAAACTGTCTCAGTGCCAAATAGCACATGGACTGGCCTAAGATCGAACCTGGGACTCCAAAATTACCCGAAAAAACTTATTTTCCAAAGAAGAGTCAGTAATCACATCTTGAAGATCGTGCTCTGCATTGATTTTTTGTTATTTACAATTTCACAAGGTCGCTTTCTTTCGTCGGAAAACAGGAAATTAAGAAAAACATTGCGTTGTCTTCAGAGGTGTGTTATTAATTCATTGTAACAGTCAATTGATGCCTGTGATACTGATTATGTCTACAGTTGAATCAAGGGGGTGGGACGTAAGTGAGGAGATGAAAGAACACAGCCCGTTCAAGCAGCTCCGGAAAAAAAAACAAGTCTTACTTCACACAACACGATAAACTAATCCTCCTTACTTATAAAAGTTTTACAAGAAACTTTCTCATTTGTGGCAAATAGCTTGTAGCTGATGGCAGAGCGGCCATGTTAACACGAATTACTACTTTTTAATATACTATCCCAGCAGACATTCCAAGAAAAAGAACGAGTTCGTAGTTCCTTGACCGGAGTCCAGAAATGAACACTTAATTTCCAAATACATCACGATCCTCGGAAAATGTGATTCCGTAGTTCGTTTGTGCACAGTGCACACCTTCCTTCCAAGTGTATGTAAACCCGTCTTGCACTGCAAATGAGTAATGCTAAAATGGGAGCATTTCCTTCAGCCAGGGGTTCGGACGAGAGACTAAGGGTTCTGGCATCTAACAATACTCGTTACATCTACGCTCCCCTGCACCCTCCTTTTAATTAAAAAAAAAAGGTACGAAAGATTTCTTAGGGCTGTACTGAATGACGAAGTACAGCAGCCGCTAGAAGTTAGCGATACATTAGTTCCTTCTGCTAATACTAAATAAAAAGACAAGCGAGCCTAAGACATATACAGTGGGCAGAGGCATTATGAGAGTCTGGGGCTTCCAGTCGCGTTCCTTTGAGATTTTGTAACCCTGATTAATTTTTGTGACCTTTCATTCCGGATACTAGTACAAATCTACTACCGAAACGATTAATCAAAAGCGGAACACTGCCTGCATTCTATATACGTACTCGTTCATTTTACTTAAAACAAAGCACTTGAACAGCAGAGATATTACACTATTTAATGACACATTATTTATTTCTCGGATTTCGTTAACTATACACCGCCGGTCTAGCAAAAATGTTTCCAATGGAGGTTAAGTATTAATTAGATCTCGGCTCGACCTATATTTTGCCATGTAATCAAGTTCAAGACCTTCTTTAAGACAATGAATAAAATTCGTGTTGAGCGCCTTGTTAATAATAATAATATTTATTAACTGCAATTGGGTTGTCACCCGGTGGCAGTGGTTATTTTACATGTAAACAAAATATGAAATTGTTTTCTACTAAATTTAACTCGGGAGGGCTATATGAGAAGCATGTAGTGGCAACTTAGAATCTTGGGAACCATCTCAGCATTTGCTTATAGACACAGGGAAACCAAGAAAAACCTGTGTCGCGGTGGCCGGTCGCAGGACCTTCCGAATACTGATTTCTAGCCAGCAGTCCGGCATCTAAAGTTAAAACAGCAATACACACATAGTGCAGCAAATACACATAAGATGACAACAATACACACAAGACAACTTAAAATACAACATGTAAAAAAAGGTAAACAACCCCAAGGTAAGAAAGTACTGTATATAAGTTCTAGTATTTTTTTTCACGCATGTTAACGAAGATATTGGACAGACACATGCAGAAATATTCTGTTCAAAGGTATTTAGTGTGGATTTAACACTAAATTCAATAGAAAGTCTACGTGCAATTTGGTCCAGAGTAGTACGCGTTGCATACTGTCAACAGCCTATCATAACGTGCTGAAACGAAGAGTACCGACATCGATTCCTTCCACATATTTCACAATTCATAATTTACAATAATTCTCACATCTGACGCTCTATACTTCGCACAATGCAAGTGGAATTAGCACAGTATGGGTATTCAGTATTCACGCCGCGCAAAAGCTTCTTATTTGGTTGCCGTTTTGTAGTTCTGAATCCTTGTTGCTGTAGGCTGCTAATTGGTAAGGAAATTTTCTGAACCAGTTTCGATAAATTACGCCGAGCAGCTGCCCGATTCGTGACGTAGCCTGTTCGAATATGGGCAGGAGACTTCGGGTTTCGCAATTTTCCTCAGCCTCTCCAGCGCAATGTCATTACAGGACGTTAAATCTAGGTCTCTACCGCTTCATCCACACTTTATTTTCAATTCCTCGGATTGATACAAAGTAGGCCAACAATCTATGACAAATGTACGTTTATTCAGTTACCAATAATACACACAACAAGAAAATTGTAAACGTGTTCGCTGGGGCTGGATTCGGCTCTAAGAACTCAATGTGGTTATGGTATAATAGCGCGCTAAGGTTTTGTTTTTTAATATACACAAATTTAAGAATAAACTTAACTTTCGTATTTTCTTCTAGGTTTGGTCAGAAGTTCTGAAGACATTTGGAATTTTGAATTTAGCACCGTTGGTATTAATTTTTATCTTAGGCATTCTTCATTAAAAATATATTTGCGTTGCAGTTGCTGAGTTTCCTTTTCAAGTTCTTATAACGATGGATATGGGCTTGATTAGCCCGATAAACTTGATAAAGAACATCGTCTTTGCTGTATCAGATCACACACGTATTTTTAATTATCAATCGCACACAACAAGCTACTTGTAAAATTTTGACTGATAAGTGAATAAACATACAATTGCGACCTGACACAACGACATTGTTCTATATCAAATTTAAATAATGTACGAATTAATCAACGGCATGAAAAACAAGTTAGTATTGTTACTTCACATGAGGAAATCTCAAAAAAGTTTATGGTTGATTTGCTTCAAGCAACTGGCATTTCCAACTCTGTAGTGGTCTACACGCCACATAAAAAAAACCTCACGATAATAGCAACTAAGACGGTTTTATTCATGAGGTCATGTCACACTTACTCGCATATAAGCACCAGCACGACGTTGAAATGTGGGTACTTCACAGTCCGGAAAAAAAAATTGTTTAAGAAATGTTAGTCCAGAATTTGTACACGAAACGAGCACCATGTTAAGTGGGTCCCTTGTTACCACAGCATGGCGCATGATCAGGTTTCGGCCACCAGATATGAAGGATAGCTGGGAATACAGAGTATACCGCGGACAGCAAACAAGAGGTGATCTTTTACCCTGGAAATTTGACAGAGAGCTAACAACTCACCGTGAAAGGGGACAGCAAGAGATTTGTGGGCTCTTGTGAACACGGCAAAGATCCTTCGGGTTCCACAAAAGAAGGTGGATTTTCTTGAGTGACTATGCAACTATTATTTTTCTTCGGAGGAAGTGGTTAAAAAAAACATTACGTTTATTCCTGTAGCCGTTCTAAGACCCACACAATCTTAGATTTCCAGCACACTGGGATCGTGGGTCGAATTCCGTTCGGGGCACAAATGTTTATCTTCTGCTTTTTGTTACCCGATTACCAACCTCGTAACGGTCTGATCCTACTTCAAGGGAGATCCACCGCTTGCCTCAAGAATAATTAAAAGACCTGAATCGGGTCGAATTGCCAAAAACGAGAAGTAAAATGGTTATACAGATGACTTTTCATTGCAGTGTAAATGTTGACACTTATGTTACTGTTCTTGTAAAATGTTCTTCATTACCGTATATACCTACCATGCCATCTTGTCTTAGATTATTCGAACTTCGTTGACACATGACTGGTTTGGGTTTCCGAGATGATACACGTTAGGCAAGGGCTGCACCTTGATCTTCCAGAAATTCCACTACCTTCCACATGGGATCGTTTGCGTGTTCCGCAACATGACAAATGCGTATCTGGCAAACGCACGCATGTTTGAAAATCGATACAAGGACGACACGTGGGGGTACATTTCAAAATCCATCGCCCTGCATTTAAATGAGTTCCATTCACACATTTTTATTGCCACTGTCATACATTTTTAAAGCCAACGTCGATGTCAGCATAGGAGATGATGAATACATAAAAAACATGGAAGTCGCTAAACATGGAATGAAGAGACCAATGAGGAAACCTCTGCGCAGACCGGAGGATAATATTAAAAAGCATCTTGGAATTCGAAGGTGTGGACTGGATTCAACTGGATCGGGATCGAGTCCATGGAGATTCCTAATGGGCACAATAAGCCTTCATGTTCCATTAATGGAAAGGGACTTTCTGATCAACTTAGCGACTATCCGCTATCAGCTTATCAAGAAGTACTCTGATCTATGAAGCTGATTAGTTATTCCGCAGTCGAAACAAAACGCTGCGAAAAACAGATGGCGAATTCCTATTGTGCAGTGTTAAACCTTCCCTTCAGCAGGATCCTGCAGCTTCTCTAGTTTCTGGCGCTTGCACAAATTTCTACATCCTCCACCCCTGTGAAGCCTGAATGTTGGGTCAGAGAGCACATGTTAAGATCGTTACTCGGTGAGGATCATGAGGTCAGAGGTTAAACTGCAATAAATGGCCACAAGCGACAGTACAGGCGATAAGACAGCGCCGAACAAACTAAACTTGTCTCCCAAGAGCATAGTCTAAAACCAGTGCAGGCCCTTTTGGTGCCTTTCGCTGTCACAGTGTTGAACTTCAATTTTTGTGCACGATTAACTTAGTAATGGCAAAGATGAATTAAAACGTCAGGTATGAGACTGTGAAATACGCCGGGGCGGAATACGACGATTGTTTCGCTGATTTATTTACGTATGGCAGTTTCTACGGTTATTAAAAAAAAAGTTACTTCTAAAACCAAGCTTGGTGCCACGAAGCCGTTTGCGGGAAATGAAAGGAACACTATACACACTGAAGGCCTCTGCACTGGATGAAGGCTGAGTGGTCAGTTTTATGCTCCACACGTTCTGTTCCGGGGTAAAGCCCAGAATACTGATGGCAAGGGGGTTTAGTGGATACAAGTGCTGTTTTTAGCAGCTGTAGGGCGGGGAAAAGTCCCGACACTTCGAATCGAACCTCGATCTATAAGTGCGTAGTCAGACATATAAAATATACAATGATGTGTCAGTCAAACACGACATTTTTTAATTTTATTATGTTTATTATTGTACTAGGGCAACATGTTTCGATTCTTACAGAATCATCTTCAGGCCCTTCTAAGAAAATAGATCCTTACTTACAATGTTTAAAAATGCGCTATGGGATCCCAAACGCTTACATTCTTGATAAAACTATGTAATGTGGTTTGCACATCTTCGTATGAAATGCATGTGTCGTTTTGCAAAACGACACATGCATTTCATACACAGTTTTATCAAGAATGTATTTGGGACCCAATAGTGCATTTTTAAACATTTTAAGTACGGATCTATTTTCTTAGAGGGGCCTGAAGATGATTCTGTAAGAATCGAAACATGTTGCCCTAGTACAATAATAAACATAATAAAATAACATTTTGTTGTGTTTGACTGACACATCATTGTATATTTTATATATGTGTTAAACACTTCGGGATGGCAAACATTAAAAATGCGAAGTCAGACATTTCACATGCACACGCTAGCGCACGCAATTACACGCATGTACGAGTATGCTTAAACCCACGATCAGCAACAGCGTTCCAGCGGCACATCGTGATCTGCACTTGAACCACTCTCGTTCTAAAAGTCCGTTGCAGTTTTCTTTAAATGCTCGTCATAAAATAAGCGAAGTACAAGATGAAATGTTCTGAAGGGACTGAACCTTATATAAAAGGCGGTGCGATTAGAGAACGCAACGGAGAAAATAATTTAAGCCTCTAACAAATTCCAGCAGCAGTGGGGTAATCGAGAGCCACTTGGAGTTGAATTAAACAAGGGGAGATGAGACTCAATTTAAATATTCATTATAGACAGAGACGCTATGATGTCTGTATCAGACAATTAGGTTAATGACCAACACGATGCCTACAATTAATGTGGTTTGCACATCTTCCAAAACTTCTTTTAGTTTATATATAAAATTATCTTATATATATATATATATATATATATATATATATATATAGACATACATACATATATGATCACGAACACACCTTGGTAAGAGAACCCGCATGATCGACAGATAATACTAAAAGCGTCAGTTCCACCCGCCTCTCAGCTATAAAACCTATTTCCTTCAGGCTCTTCTGAATGTTACAGGTCCATTCCCACCATAAACCAGAAACTGTCTGGTATCTAATCGGCTGTCTATGCCCACATTCCAATACAGGATGAGATATAGTGCTATGAGGTCTGTACGTAGAGACCCATCATGTCCTGCAGAGGCAGGGCTCTGCAGCAGGTTTGTGCTACAGTGTGAAACATCATGAGTTCACTTTGAACGTGATGCAATGTTGCGACGGAAGCCCATCGGGAAAGCTAAGTTCATTTCTTTCAAATAAGGCTAAATACGATAACTACTTTCAACACATGAACTTGAGAAGACTACTCATTGTACAAAAACTCCATTGCACAGCACACAACCTGTAAATTCTGCTGTAAATATTCTCTCGTCATACAGTTAATTACAAACAGCAAACACAAATGGCTCAACTGACAGTGCAGGGTCGGGTCGAGCAAAGGCGGAAGTGGCCCGTAAAAAAAAAAAATCAGCTCCGACCGCGTTATTGCAAGATCACTAATACGCGAGAATTATCACTCACCTCCATCTACCGCCAAGGTTATGATTGAGTGCTGCTATACCTCCACTCCCCCTACATGCTTTCATGCCGTGAGTATGGAAAATTTTATAAAGGTATGTATACAGAGTGTCCCAGGAGGAATTGCCAGACTTCGGGAGGGTGTTCCTTATGTTAAAGTATACCGATATAACCCAAAACACCTCTGTCCAAAGTTGAACGGTTACGGAGATAATGGCCAGAGAAAAGTGTGGTCTTCTTGCGGGTCCACACACTGTACCTGTCA
>Ga0123354_10001875_pt1 | contig 26637 bp, 13 predicted proteins | sample TergutLab28metaG_2_FD_97872 | JGI IMG/M metagenome (GOLD analysis project Ga0123354, IMG submission 97872) | Labiotermes labralis P4 segment gut microbial communities from Petit-Saut dam, French Guiana - Lab288 P4 | ecosystem: Host-associated > Arthropoda: Insects > Digestive system > Gut ...
TAAGGATATGTACCAGCAGGCAACATTGTAACTTTAGCGAAGCACAGGCAGAGGGCTCCCTGATGATGGTTTGTGTAAACCGAAACATGTTGGAGTAACTATTATAATTTTAAATGATTTTAATTTTTAACAATTTTATAATAATTTGTGTGCATTATTTGGACAATAAAGAATTAAGAGTAGCCTGTGTTTTCTGAGGTTCAGAGGTTTGTTCCTAAACTTTAGTTGAAATTCTGACAGATATAACTCACCTGTCCAGCAATCGTGTCCTGTTGATATCCGTATCAACTTCCTACTCATTTCTGTTTTAAAATTCTTACGAATTCTGTCTGTCACAGATTTCCGCCATGGTAAGGATACATCCGTATTGTGCGAGGTATTTTGGTGATGAAAATGATTAATTGAAGACATCCTGTTGTGTTTAAATTGTCACAATAAAACAAATAGTTTATTACGTGAAAAATACAACAATAATATATAATTATTGGTATCTTATTTTGGCATCATGATTCGGTCTTTCTTTAGACCATCTTCAGGCCGACGTTCAGAAGTATGCGACATAATCAGTGCGTACTAAGAGCTATGGGATCAAATATTACTTACAGGATGTACGCACTGATTTTACCTCATTCTTATGAACGTCGGCCTGAAGATGATCTAAAGAAAGACCGAAACATTTTGCCATTGTCAGATAAAATAATTATATACTATTGTTGTGTTTTTGAAATAATAAACTGTTTCATTGTGATACAAGGACAGTTTTTAAGGCGATTTCCTAAAGTTGCGAAAAGCGACTGTTAACTTCGTCATGCCTGTCCGCAGGGAACATGTCGGATACCATTGAACGGATTTTCATGGAATATGATTTTAGACTTTTTTTCGAAAATCTCTTGGGAAATTCGATATAGAGATGAACAAATGCATATAAGTATTTTAGAGCATCCTATATTATATTATAAAAACAACATGCTTCATATCAATTCAGCTTAATGCATGGTCAGGGATTATTTAAAACCCTAGAGATGGTACAAGTTCCATTAATATCTGACAAGAAGAACAGGTGCTTTACATGAAAACCTCTGTACATGTGTGATAATATCTCTTTTTAGAATGAGAAAAGTTTTAGATGGAGTCGCAGAGAAAATCAGAAAACAGATTTTTTTTTTTAAATTTTATGTTTATAGGACCGTGCGTCATCTTGATAGTTGAATAAAGAGAGACCAACTTAATGTAACTTGCTTTATTATTTCATTATTTAATGTTCAACATGTTTCGGATGTTAATACATCCATCCTCAGAAGCTTGCGACTTATTTGTTGAGTTATTTCATGGGTTGTATTGCTCTGGTTCGATGTGAGTTGGTGTTATATTGTGGTTTGGCTGGGGTTGGTGTGGTATCCGGAAAAATGTTGTACAGTCGGACAGGTTACAGATGACAGTATAACAGGGCGCATGCGATTTGCATTTTGGATAACTAAGGCTACACGCACACACCCACGTACACAAACACACAAACGTGTTCGCAGAATACGAAATATTTATTGCTTATCCACGGCAACAGTGGTTACGCGAAAGTTCCTCAACGTTGCTTTTACAAATATATTGCCTGTATATTTTATATAGGAGTAAATGTGAGATAAGAAAGAAGTGTCATCAGCTCTGAGCAGGACTGCTTAATTTGAGACTTCATTTTCACAGCTATGACTCTGCAGATTATGGACTGCTGGGAAGACATGTTGCTATGTAGTTTTTTTAACGCAGTTTCCTCCCAATATCAGCTTCTTATTCACTGATCCTACACTTCAGAAACTTCCATTATCATAAACCGGTCATATTTAACACATAATGCAAGATCAAGCAACAACGTGGCAGCCGTGCTGCTTAGCGTAATGCTAAATTATTGCAACTAGTTTGATAAGTAAATCCTAATTGCACTCATCAAATAGTGCATGAAATACTGACAGGTACTTAAACGTTCTAAATACGGTGTGTATTAAGAAGGTGGGGGCAGTAACAGTCAATAACAATAATAATGTATGATATTGTTCTGTCATATAGAAGGATAAAGTTTGAGTGTGTTTGACATTATGGTGCTGAGAGAGGTATATGAGCTTATGAGCGACGAGGTAACAGGAGAATGGAGGAGACTACATAATGAAAAGTTTCATTACTTCTGTTACTCACCAAATACTATTCGGGTGATAAAATCAAGAAGAATTAGATCACGGTGCATGTGGCATTCATGGGGAGAGGATCAGATCAATGGAGGGTTTTGGTCGGGAAAACGTAGGGACCTAAGGGAAGGATATCAATTGGCGGACCTAGGCGTAGATGGGAGGAGTGTATTAAAAAGTAGATCTTCAGGAAATAATACTGAGGCAGTGGAGTGGATTTACCTGTCTCAGGATAGGGAAAAGTGTCCGTCAAGTGTAAACAAGGTAATTAGTTTTTATTTTACATCAGTTTCACGACTAGCTGAGGAATTGTCAGGTTCTCAAGAAGAAGTGTTCTCTATGGAGTCAGTTATTATGAAATGCTCTGTAGGAATAGAAGTGTATGAAGTAGGGAAACCAGATTTACGAGTTATGCTCGGAAATCCTTGTTTAGGAATTTAATTTCCGTGAAAATCTGAGGGTAGCTGAGTCCCTTGACTTTTAAAACATGGACACAATTTAATCTTTAAAGATTCCCACCGTGTCCGAAACACACTACGGTGCTTTACTTGATGTTGCCTGGAGCTTCAGTGTTCATCTAAGAACCATGAGCGGTTGGGCATAAATCAGACTTTATGTTCTTACAGTACCCCTAACTACATTATTACTGCCTAGAAGTAGCGGGTTTAGTCCGCAGCTAATCTGTCCTTACCTCACCCCTTCTGTTTATGTAACACCACTTCCCTGCTAAATTAAATCAGGAAGTCGATCTCGAATTGAGGGTTTCAATATTCACACACGACCACAAGCCAAAGTCTATAATTAGAGCCTAATCAGCAACACAGCATCCAACACCTGGTGAAATTCGTAATAAGAACAATCTACTTTGCACCTGTCTGTGTCATTAGTTAGTGTTATGTGTGATTCAAATTTAGTTTCACACAAACTGAAACGAAGGGAAGAACAAAGCTTTATAACACAGCTGCTGGACTAAATAATGTTGCAAGCAATCTGGGTCAATACAGTGTCAACAGGAAATTGCGCCATTAGCTTATCACACTTCCATACTGCGATAGTGTATTCCTGTGTCAGTTTCTGATGTTACGTGCATTGTGTAATCAGCCTATGTGTGCATGGAGGAGAAGAGATATATACATGCAAGCTTGTGTATGTGTGTGTGTGTGTGTGTGTGTGTGGGGGGGGGATTCTGAAGGGGAGTAACCTGGGAGTCGATGAGAAGATAATATTAAAGTAAACCTTCATCATCATCATCATTAACATCAAGGATTGGACCCTTTGATCCGTTCCGTCTCCAGAGTTGCAGCTGCTCGCGCCAACGCTTCTTCGGTCTTCCAATTGTTCTCCTTCCTTGTGGTCTGTAGTGGTATGATTTGAAAGGGATTCGGTTTTGTGGTATTCTTTGCAAGTGTTGAAACCAGTTCCGTCTGTGTTCATCTATCTTGTCTATTATGCCTGTAATCTGTAGTTCGCGGCGTATGTAGTCGTTTGTTTTGTGGTCATAAAGGGTGTAGCTTGCCAGAGGTCTCAGTAACTTCATTTCTGCCGCTTCAATTCTTCCTCTTTGTAAGGCTGTTAGAGTCCAGTTTTCTGACCCATATAAAAATGTAGGTAAAACTATTGTGTCGTATATTTTCAAAATAGTTTCCGTTCTCACTTTCTTAAAAATAGTTCTGTTAATAGTACCTATTAATTGTAAAAAATTTGCCAATTTAAATTCTAAATCTTTGGAAAATTGGTAAGATATACTGCAACCGAAAGAAGTAAATTGGCTAAGTTGTTCTAGTAAAATAAACCTTCAAGGAATGAAATGAGAGGATGTGGACTATAATCGTATGGCTGTGGAGAGAGACAGATATGTAACTGTGAATAAGGTAATGCAATGCTGAATTTCAAAAATGAGATTTTTTTAATAATAAACGAACTAGTGACTCGGCTTCTTGTGTACAAAATAGGCCTGTAAATGAAATTGTGTTATTGTAAAGGTACATGCAACGTCTGCACTATAAAATTCCATGAAGACACACAGGGGAGCAGAGGTAATGTTACACGCATATTCGACATTGTTGCTGGAAAAGGGGTGGGTAACGTTACCCACGGGTAAGACTCTGTACCCCTAGAATAAAGTATTGAATGTGCCTTTAGGCCGGTATGAACGGGTTCTGAAATTCTCCCTCACCCACGCACCGAGGTAGTTAATTGAAAATTTTATTGTAAATAGGACCATTTTAATGTTTTAAATATTTTAAAATATTGAGATTTATACGAATATAATAAGATGATTTGCATGTAACCTATGTGAAACATCTTAATTGTAAATTGTGTTACCAACAGCTGCATTTGAAATATTTGTGTAACTTGGCAAGGTATTGATTACAAGCTCCCTGAGGATGACACGTTAGTGTCGAAACATGTAGCAGTGTGATAATTTGTGAAATAATTGTGCATTTGTTGGTCATAGCATAAAATAATTGAAAATAATTTCGGATGTTAGGTTATACTCGTAGTTTCAGGTTTCGTACCTTCCTATACCACAGGACATGAGGAAAATCAAGGCAAACTTATAGACTGTCTTAGATTTCCTTACGTTTTTTTTTGTTATACGTCGAATGATATAGATTTCAGAATTATTACCAGGAACATTTCGAAGCCGTTAATTAAAGTTTTGTGAGCACTCACATTATAATCACAGTACCCTTTACTCAACGTGTAGAGACTTCTAAATCACTTATTTTAAGAACTTAGATTTAATTTTGACGTTTTACTGACCGTGCATCTCAATATATTTATATCAGTATTTAACCAACTTGATTCACAAAATTTGTTTCACAATAAGTTTTATTTCATGCCTCTACATGTTTCGAGCACATGTGCTCATCACCAGGAGGTCAAATCGCATTACACAACCTCTGGTATCATCACACATATAGGTGGGATGATACCAAAGGCTGTGTAATGCAATTTTGACCTCCTGATGACGAGCACATCACACCTATAGGTGTGATGATACCTGAGGCTGTGTAATGCGATTTTACCTCCTGATGATGAGCACATGTGCTCGAAACATGTAGAGGCATGAAATAAAACTTATTGTGCAACAAATTTTGTGTATCAAGTTGGTTAAATACTGAGATAAAAAAAATTCAGATTTAATGTTTTCTTGAGGGTTTTAGTAATTCCAGTTTCATTACAATGGTGGTAGGTAGACACTAATCGCCAGATATACTTGATACACATGGCGTTTCAAAAGGTACTCTAGTTGTCTGTTCAGGGGAGAGTTGCCACATTTGGTGTAAAACCGGTGACGTTATGGATCAGAATTCAGTGCGTTGGCTAAGATGATACTTTACAAAATGCAAAATTTGCGAAATAAAATTCTTTTAACTTAGGATACTTTTATGAAGTCGGGCTAGCTTTGTCTGTATAGCGAACAGAATACGGGCTGAGCGGTTCGGAGGTCGAATCTCGGCAGTGACACGACTTTTTTTCTTCTCCAAGGCTCTGGGGACCACACAGTCTCCTATTGAATAGGAACCCGAGTTCTTTCCCGGTGGTGAAACAGTCGAGGTGTGATGTTGATCATTCTAGTGCTGAAGTTCGGAATAAGTGGAACTATAACTCTACTTCCCCACACGTCTTAATTAAATGTCCAAGGACAAATTTAACTTTTGCCCCCTTTTTAGGGTAAGTTTAGTTTTGATTAATTTGAAAATAATGTTTTATAATGGGAGTATTCATCCATTTTAACACAATATATTGTAACTGAGCCAACAGGGTTAGTGTTTGCGATCTGAACGACCTAGGTCCTTTTGTTGGTTAGTACATGTACAATCTTCGTATACAGCACATCGTGACCGACTGTCGAGGGGGGGGGGGGACGGGCATACAGAATCCTGTCCAAAGATGAACATGGGTTACTCCCCGCGATTATAGCAACAACAGCAAAAAATAGGGACTGATTAGATCCTTACGTTATGGACCGTTTCATGTCTTCCCCACATGCATGATAACCCGATAAAAGGGACGATCGTTTCCTTCCGAATGCATGCGTGCACCAGATGTCACTGCTAGTGACATCGAAGGGTACATCAAACACGCAGTTAAGTAATTCAAAAACAAAAAAATTGGGAGACTGTTTATTTTCTTGTCTCAAACACGCATGTGGAGCTTTAATGCACTCCCCAATACTCCTCACCAAAAATTATTTTTTTATTTTTTACCACGCTGTCAATAACTGAATGTCGATATAACAGATTGGCGTGAAAACTAAATAATCAATTTAAAGAATCTGGAGATAAAGATATTGTGATATCCTCAAAATACTCTCTTAATTCCGTGAGACCGCGGTGGCACAGTGGTTAAGGTGCTGTGCTGCAAATCGGAAGGTCTCTCGTTCGATTCCAGATGGCGTCATTGAAATTTTTTATTGACATAATCCTTCCGATCGCACTATGGCCCTGGGGTCGACTCAGCCTCTTAAACAGAAATGAGTACCAGGAGTATTTCCTGGGGGTAAAGGCGGCCGGTGCGTAAGGCTGACAACTCTACCACCATACTGTGCCGTTGTCATGTAATCTGGGAATCTTAACTTCCTGGAATCCTCTGGGCCACTCCAGGCCTATAACGGGACTGCTTTACCTTTACCTTTACTCTCTTAATTCCACGAAGATTCGCGTGGCATACATGTTGTGACGTCTGTAACACGACACGAGAATTACTGAGAAATAAGAACACAAATATGTATGCTGCAGTACAGGATTTATTCCAATTTGTTGAGTTAACTGTCAAAACAAGAAAGACCAACAGTTTTATAAAATCAAGAACAAGTAATTTTTAGGCTTTTTTTTTGCGATTTCTTAAGATCAACCGTAATAAGCAGCACTGACGATAGGGGCGCTGATAGGGCTATAGGCAGGGTAGCCTAGTCCTGTGTATGCAGCAGTCAGTGGAGCAGCATATGCAGCGTGGGCAGTGTAAGAGTATGGAGCGACCAGAGGTGCTGCCAGAGGAGCGCCGACATATCCTGGGGCAGCAAGGGCCACAGCCAAGGTGGCGAGGAAGATAAACTGCACAGACAAAATGTGTAGGATTAAACGCAAACAGACAATGAGTGTAAACTGTCGGAGTAACTAAATAACTGAGCAACAGTTTAGCCACATAAGAAGTGATAACGGATCTGCCAAATTTAAAAGGAAACCATTGAAACACTACTCTTCAGTTGGCTGTGTTTGGCATACTGATTTAAAACAATGAATTTATTTCCAACATAGGGTGTCAGTAACGGATCTATTTTCGTAGCTTCAAAATGTTGGATATTTTTAAACGAGTGCGAAAAGCGATTATTAGCTTCGTCACGTCTCACTGGCTGTGTGTCCGTCTGTCCGTCCCTCTTTCCATATGTCTGCATGAAACAACTGCTTCCCCAATGGAATGATTTTCCTAAAATTTTACATTCAAAAATTTTTCCGAAATCTGTGGCGAAAATAAGTGTTATATTAACATCTGTCTAGAATAATGAGTACTTAGTATGAAGACCTATATACATATACGACATTGTCTCGTTGAATTCTTTTTAGAATAAGAAATGTCACAAGCAAAAGATGTTGAGAAAACCTTGAAATATATTTTATGTTTCTGAAAATTTTTCCGAAAATCGTGCCCGGTGTGGGAAAATGTGTGAAAAGTACGGTAGAGGCGAACAGTGCACAGTTGACGATATAATATGGCGCATACGTTTTGCATGCTGCATAACTAAGGCAACAAACACACACTTGGAATAAGAAATACTTAATAGTTTTCCATACTAATAATGGTTACGCGAACTCATCTCAGCGTCATATTATAGTAGATCAGCTGCCTTGTTGTATCTTGATCTTATTGGCTTAGAAAATTAATTTATTTGAAATGATAGGCGTCTCCTTGAACGTAGGACTATACCTCCCTTGCTTCTGTATATATTGTTTTCACACAGACTTTAGAGGTGAAATTGTGTAACAAAACTGACTACGTTAAATAGGTACAGGTATTTAGTCAATAACACAACAAATATTTCTAATGATGTTTATTAGAGGATGATAACAACTACATGTTTCGGTCTATTCCGGCCATCATCAGGTTTTCAGCCGAAAGAGTATTAATACTCTTTCGGATGAAAACCTGATGATGGCCGGAGTAGGCCGAAACATGTATTTGTTATCATCCTCTAATAAACACCATTAGAAATATTTGTTGTGTTATTGACTAAATACACGTACCTGTACCTATTTATTTATACACACAACGGGGATGGCACATTTCAGAAACTGACTACGTTTATTCTTGTAAGTAATGTGTCAAAGGAACTTCAAATATCAACAACAATTTAACTAATTAACAGTGAGGAATGTATAACTGAGTATTTATTCTTGTTATAGGCCATAATGAGTCGATATCCTTCTTCTTAATCACTTAGTCGCACGTGACTTGTGATGGATCTCAGTTTTTAGAAATAACTTTACGCTTTAACGACAACAGGACATTTACAAGCGCGGTGACGTTCACATTTTACTTGTTTGACAAAGATGACACATTTTGAAGAACTTCATATTACTCTTTCTGTCTTGTTTCTTCTGTCACAGAGGATACGTTTATAATTGTAAATTACTTATCACTTCTTTGACGTTACAATTAATTAATATTTTGCGAGAAACTTAAAAAAGTTGTTCTTAAAGATTTGTTATTAGTTGCTGTAAAACTCAGGTTGGTAAGAATGCAAGGAAAGATTTTTTAAACTGAAGTTAATTATTTTGGTTATGTAATTATTTAGCAAAAAATTACGTGAAAAGTAATTGATATATTTACAGTAGTAATTCTTTTACAAAAGACAAGTAGAAATTGCAAAGAAATATCAGTTTTGAATTATAATATTCAATATACAGCAAGAGGGAATATAAATAGGAGTTCCTTTTAGGGGCGGACAGTTTTATGCATCCACTGAAGAGTGGGCAGAAAATATAAAAAAAAAAGAAAAAATAACTGTACCAGCCAGCCATCTGTTCGTGTGTACACAAGCAAGGGGTAAGTAGATGTAAACCAAATTTAGAAAAAAGAGAAATTTTTTAATGGACTAAAATACCGAGCTAATCTAAAAATCTGAAGACCGAAAATTATTTAAATTTGTGTACATAACGTTGGGCCAACTACAAAGGCTAGTCTGTCATTGCTGTATAGGAAAATTATTACTGTTTATTATGTTAACCATAAATGACACAAAAATAGAACGTGTGGACAAAAGGGAGATATATCACATATTATGCTGGTCAGAGGGCTTGTAAGTGTTAATTTCACCTGCGAAGTAGTATTTGATTTAATTAGGCTCTCTGATTCTATATTGAGAACTGATAGAATTATGTTGAAATGGAAGGACCGAAGTGCTCAGGGAAAAATATCCCCCAGTGTCACTTTGTTAAAGATAAATTCCACGTGGATTATCCTGGAGCCGAACTTGGACTTTCGCGATGAGAATGTGAGGGCCACTTTACATACTATACTTAAAGTAGGACCTTACCAGTTTATTTGCCACAAAATTACTTTTCTTCGGAATCGACGAAATCATAAAATGCATGTTAACTATATCACGACGCTTGTATTTCAGTTCCAACTACTATCCAAATCGAATTGTTTATATATATACATATATACATACTTACTTACTCTATGGAGCACAGTCCTTCTTGAGAAGCTAACCGATTCTCAGCTAGTCAAGAAATTTCTCTCAATTTATGCAACCCGAAAGATCTAAACCGCATTTACAAGTGCCTGCCATCTGTCCCTATCCTGAACCAGAAAAATCCAGTCCATGCACTCCCAAACCACTTTCTTAAGACCCATCTTAATATTATCCTCCCATCTAAGGCCGGGTCTTCCAAATGGTCTCTTTCTCTCAGGTTTCCTCACCAAAACCCTGTATGCACCTCTCCTCTCCCCCAAACGTGCTACATGTCCCTTCCAATTCAATATTCTTGATTTGATCACCCGAATATTTGTTAATGAGTGCAGATCATTAAGCTCCTCATTATGTAGTCTTCTCCACTCACCTACTACCTCGCCCCTCTTGAAAACAAATATTCTACTCAGTACCCTATTCTCAACACTCTCAGCCTACGTTCCTCCCTTAATTTGAGCGACCAAGTTTCACACCCATACAAAACCATAGGCAAAATTATAGTTCTGCCTATCTTCATCTGTCTATTTTTACTAACAAACTGGAAGACAAAAGATTCTGCACCCAAAGATAGTACACTTCCCTGACTTAATTTCTTCCTGAATAGGGTTTTGACTTGTTAAGATTGTTCCCAAATGTCTCAACTCTTCCATCCTTTCAAAGAAATGATTATTGTGACTTAGTCCTGCATTCTGATCTCGAGACATGACCATGTACTTATTTTTAAGAGCATTAAAGTCTAGCACACTTAAATGCACTGACCGTACAGTGCACCGAGGCTGACAGGGCGTAAAGTATTAGAAGATCCTTATAGTGTATCGTAGTGGGCTTTGAAATGACACTTATCTGAATTACACTGAATAATGTTTTTAGTGAATATCAGACTCACCAGCTTGAACATGTTGATAGGCAAGTTATGTCTGCTACTCCTGATGGACGTACAGTACCTTCTGGCTAACCGACATGTCTTTATATACCCAGTAGGTGTGGGGGCGGATCCTCATTCTGGATACAGCTGCACCTCAATATGTCCAAATAATATCGTCACTGCAGCCAAAGAGTGTCATCTCTCTACACTCTCTCCGCTAGTCAGCCTGAGTTTCGTCACATTCTCCATGCCCGTGCCAAAAAAAAGTTCTCCTGACACGGTTTAGTGGAAGAGGGTGAGACGTCATTATCGATTTATCGGACACTCATAATGGCAGGCACATCGGACAGAGTTCGTGGTCAGAAGACTCAAGTGTGTTTGTTGTCTGTGAACAACTGTGTGGAGAAAGTTGTCAAATATCTTTCAATCACATACCGCGATGTCCTTACATGCTTATAATAATAGTAGTCTAAAAGCGTGCTATTTAGTTACGTCCTCAGATGATAAAATTGTATAATTTCGGTAACATTTCAATGAGCATGGATCCCTAATGGAATGATACTGGCAGGGAAATCCCAAGAAAGATCTAGAACATTACCGATTTGTGCTAAAAAAAATTCGACACGGTTTCGTTTGGGATCGAACCCCAGCCTTCGCTAGAGAGTTTAGACCGTAGGCATGGACTATGACATGTCTTTCATAACAATAATAATAATAATAATACTGACAATTATAATGAAACTAAAATAAAAATACTGAGAGATTTGGCAATACTCTGGGCAGGAAAATAAAGCAAAAAGATACAAAGATCATAAAACATAAGAGCTTATGTATTGAGATACAATGAATGTGCGAACTGACGTGTGTCACTATGCTTACTTACTCACTCCATGGTGCAGTTTCTTTCTTGAGAAGCTAACTGGTTTGCAGCTAGTCAAGAAATTCCCCGCATTTCACGGAACCCGAAAGTTCATTACCGCACGCACAAGCGTCCGCCAACTGTCCCCATCCTGGGCCAGCCCAATCCAGTCCATATACCTACATCCCACCTCCTGGAGATCCATCCTAATATTATCCACCCATCTACGCCTAGGTCTTCCCAGTGGTCTCCTTCCCTCCGGTTTCCCCACCAAGACCCTATACACTCCCTCTCCTCACCCATACGCGCCACATGCCCAGCCCATCTCATTCTTCTCGATTTTATCACCCGTACAATATTGAGTGAGCAGTACAGATCATTTAGCTCCTCGTTATGCAATTTCCTACATCGTGTGTCACTCTACCGATATTAAGTGTGGCCAGCGGAAGAGGAAATATTTAAAGAAAAATTTGGAAGCTTTGCCAGGGACACATTCAATAGATTCGCTACAAAGGACAGCTATACTAGGAACATCACACAAAGTACTGCAGTCTGAAATGTTAAGCCAGAGCGGTGGGGATCGCCGCTGGTTCAAGAAGGGAAATGCCAGGAGGTAAAGGCCTGTGAGGCCTGTGACAAAAGGCAAATGATAATAAAATTCACTTCAGTTCAATTCGGTTGGGGATTATTTACTGGCTGAATGAACAGGCCGAAGGCCAGATACAGAAGCAGTACGAATTACATGCAACATACACAAGTAACGGATGAAAATAAAGTAGAGAGAGCATTACAAAGCGAAGAGATAAAATACGGGTTTATAAAGACAAAACATATTAATAGCAATAACGGTTAATTGGATATTACGAGAAGAAAATGTAAAAGTGGATAAATAACAAGATATAAAAAAGCAGGAAATTACAATATGTAGGATTATACCTAGAAGCCTGTTTAAAGAATAAAAGAATTTAATAAAGGGAGGGAATAGACAGTGGCTAATTGTATGAAGTATAGGTTGAATGTTTTAATATTTCATTTCATTATGTTCTTTTGGAGCACGTATAGGGGAGAGGGAAGGTATATACAGGGTTTTGGTGGGGAAACATGATGGAATAAGACAACTTGGAAGACCCAGGTATAGATGGGAGGATAATATTAAGATGGATCATCAGAAGGTGGGATGTGGAGCATGGACTGGGTCGAGCTGGCTCAGGGTAGAGAAAGGTGGCGGACACTTGTGAATGCGGCGATGAACCTCCGGATTCCATAAAATGAGGGAAATTTCTTGACTAGCTGAGAACCGGTTAGCTTCTCAAGAAAGGCTCTGTTCCATGGAGTAAGTAATTATATTCTTTTTTTGGGGGGGGAGGGACAAGATGGTGATTGAAAATATACTAGTCTTTCTTAGAGACATCATTAGCCGCTGTAACACACTTGGCTGAACGACTACAATCATCATCATCATCATCATGGATGTATCATGGAGTTAGATCAATTTATGACGCGCTGCGGTCTCAGATTTCCAGAAATCTCTTCAATGGTCTTCTCTGGTCCCTTCTGCCTTTGGTGTGTATCCGGTGTAATTTTGTAAGCGGCCTTCCATTTTCATACCTTACCCAACTTCTTTTGTAGTCTCGTATTTTCTCCAAGACTGGGTTATATTATTTCATTTGCAATCTCTGTATTTGTATCATCATCTGTCCAAACGTATCCAGCAGCTTTTATTATGCATTTCATTTCTGCTGCTGTTATTCGTGTTGCGTCTCTTGCTTGAATGGTCCAAATTTTACTACCGCATAATAGCTGGAGGGATAGTGTATATAATAATAATAATAATTACAACAAATGTAATGATAAAATAAAACTTTAGGGTCGGTTCTGACGTTCCCTCAGGGTTGTACGAATTGAATACCAAATTGAATACCAAATGCCCTTCGCATTCAATATAATAAACTTGATTACTCGAATAGTGTGAATAAATGTAATAATATAAGTGAATAAAATATTAATTAATCTCGCTCTTTCGCTGCGTGAGGACCGTGTTGCTGTCGATAATGACTTTAATAATAATAATAATAATAATAATAATAACTTTAATCACGGTCATTGTATTGACGTCATCAACTGCGTAGAAACAGGGTCATACTTGTTGACTAAATCCTGGATCATTCGGCCATAGTGCGTTCATCGGTCGATCGCTGTGCTGAGTTGCGTGTCCGAATGCAGCCAACGTAGACAGTTCATTCCCTGCGGCTGTTCAGAATTACAACTCCGCTTTTATTCCTTCCAGCACGTCTTTGTTACTTTCAAATAAGCGTAATGAATGTAAAATATTTTATTGTTACATTCGGTCTTGTAACTAACTAACCAACTAAGTGAGTGAGTAAGTAATTAAGTAAGTAAGAAATTAATTTTGAGCGTGGTTTGACCAAGCATCTTCATTATGAAATAATGTGAAATTCCAACTTGATGCAACTAGGTAATTTATTGATGTATCCTTAGCTCGACATGTTTCGGGCTCATACAAACATCATCAGGAGCACTAGATATTAAGTTGCACCATACGGTTTTCTGCACCGAGTTTGTAGATGGGTGGTGTTCCTGAGAGTCTCTGCATGGGTCATGTGTACGGTGCGGATGGTGCAGTGCGTCGCACGGCACCATCCGCACATACCTCATGTAGCTGTGTAATTTCCCGCATTTTATGGAAATAGAATATTCATTACATCATCCGGAAAAGCTACTTCTAAAGTGTTATTATTAATATATATTTTTTTAAAATAAAAACATGTGACAGAAACCACATTACGAAATAAATAAGTACAGAAATTTCGGCTATGTGCATATCTTTACCACTAGAATATGAGACGGAAAAATTACGTTCTTTTTTAATTTTTTACGCACGGATAAAAATCTTTATTCAACAGGATGTGATAGGCAATCGGACTGTTGTCTGAACATGGATTTTAAATCTTGATATGTCACAATTTCACATGGATTTCATTCTGCAACTTAAATCACTTGTACTCAAGGACTATTTACTTTCGTTTCACATAGCTTTGCGTGCATGCAGCAGACGAAGATTCTCTTACATAATGAACTGTAAAATTATTCTTGTCATATCCACCACGTAGCCTTATCCAGCTTTTCTGAGCTGTGCGCTCTTACGCAATCGCCCGCTACGTTTGGCAACCGTGACCAATTGTGCAGCAAAAAACCTCGCTACGGGCTGGACGGTCGGGGGATCGAATCCCGATGTGGGCAAGATTTTCCGCACCCTTCCAGACCGGCCCTGAGGCCTACCCAGCCTCCTATACAATGGGTACCGGCTCTCTTTGCTGGGGGTTAAACGGCCACAGCGTGGCGTTGACCACCCACCCCTTCTAGCACCGAGGTCAAAGAAAGAGTACAGCTATACCTCTACTCCTCCTTTGGACATTCGTGGCCTGTAATAGGGTGAATTTACTTTTACTTTTACCTTTACCCTTAATATGTAAGAGGGTATAGCAATATCTGGGCAGGCCGTGGCCATATATTGTAACTGAAATTTCGTCACATATGTTGAAATATGTTTATAACTGCATTTAACCACCAAAAAATTCTATGAAGTCCATTAAATTACACAAGTAATGCCTAACACGTTTTTAATTTACCCAAACCCTTTAGAGAAATGAAGTGTGTCCTAAATTGGTTTTATTGTGCTGTGTGTAGGACCGCAGTCAGCCTATTGACTATAATTCACGGACAGTCGTACGGAAAAAACCCTACGGTACTTTAGCTGGAACGCAGTTCGGAACACATAAATGTAAAGAATAATGAACAAAAATGAACATTGAAAACAAATTGTTTGAAATAGCTGTGGTCAGTGTCTCTAAGCCAAGTATAGTAGTAATGCTTCATTTAGCCACATGTAAACGTGTGTAAACGCGCTCTAACGATAGTCTGTTTCCGAATCCAGTCGTTTCCTCACTACACGTATTGTTGAGAAAATGTGATTTTAACCAAACTTTGTGCATGCGCAGGAAACTAAGCATCTCTCCTTCGCGAAGGATTATTTTAAAACAAACCGCAATGTGACAATTAAATTCCTTACATTTTTTAAAACACACCCGTGATAGTGATTAGATAAAACTTTATACGATGCGTTTACTAGAGTAATACTCTAAATATATCTTTAGTAAATCACATAAAAACTGTAACATGTAAAAAGTAATTCGAGATTTCGGGTTCATGAGGGGCATATTTAGCAGTTCGTACGTTCCTGCTAATTTTATCATAGAGTTTGAAGTAATGAAACAAAATGTTTTCCATAAAATCTTCTTACTTACTTACTCCATGGTCCAGAGTCCTCCTTGAGACGTTAACTGGTTTGCAGCTAGCCAAGAAATTCCCCGCATTTCACGAAACCTGAAGGTTCATTACCGCACTCACAAGCGTCCACCACCTGTCCCTATCCTGGGCCAGCCCAATCCAGTCCACATACCCACATCCCACCTCCTGGAGATCCATCCTAATATTATCCACCCATCTACGCCTAGGTCTCCCCAGTGGTGTCCTTCCCTCCGGTTTCCCCACCAAGACCCTATACACCCCCTCTCCTCACCCATACGCGCCACATGCCCAGCCCATCATAAAAACTTCTTAGTAGTTCGTTTTAAAAATTGTACTGCTTTCACTTTGATAAAATTTTTGCCACTAAATAACTTTGTGGAGTACAGTCTTGTTGAAAAGCTAATAAGAGCTTAGTAAATCGAAAACTGCCTACATGTATAGAACCCCGAAATTTTATAAATATATTTATACAAATCTGCCAATAACATGTTTTCTGATCCAGAAGAATTCAAGCCACGTCCTAGTAAATGACTTCTTCAAGATCAAGTTTTGTATTATTCTGCCAACTTCCTTATTTCTTGTAGTTGTGGACATTTCTCAGCCATTTTGTGGTTGTTATCTCTCCTGCTCATCTTATCATCTTTTGATGAATGACACTTTGCAACTTCAGCAAAATATTTTTACAGATATTAATTTGTCATATCATTTTGGCAAGACGTTTCGAAAAAATATGTTCACAATCAGACAAAACAAACCAAATTATAATTGGTTGATTTTTTTATAGTTTGATTTGTCTGAAGATAACCACATATGGCCAGTCATTCATGATTGCAAGCAAGACATCATTGTGTCTGACATTAAAATAATCTTTCCTTGTTTGATCTTTCTGATGTTCAGTGAGAAGTACAAATTATGAACCTAAATATTATGCAACGTTTCAAACTCTTTACCTCATCCCATTTACTTCCAAATATTCTCATTACTAGCTTGTTAACATTAATGTTTTCATTCTTCTAAGAGTAATGGCAGTAATAATTTCATGGAACGTCCTTAGAAAGAAAACAGAGGGTTTTTACTCTAGAGACTCTCTGCTTCAAGGAAATTGGCAATGATTCATCCGAGTATTCTAATCTCTAATACATCAGATACGGAACTAACATTTGTGTGAAAGTTTCCTTAATTCAGCCATTCGTATTCATGGGATATAATTAATACATAAAATATGTGGTATATTATTCTCCCATATAAAGCAGTTCCTAATAACTCTAATAAACTAGGACAATGTTTTCTAGCCGTACGTTGTATACACTCTGTTTACGCCTAAAGCTGAATTTTTTTTACCGATCTGTGTGCTAACGGCTATTTGAACATATTCTTCCAAGCTTCCAATATGTTTGTCTTCGTAGGTGTTTTTACCGTTCGTTCTCACAGTCTCGAATATGTATTGCTTTAATGCAAAGCGAAAACCATTAATTGTCAAGTTACTAATATAAAATGCAACTGCCTTGTAATTATAAATTAGAGATGTATATTTACTTCGACTATTCTTGTTACTGACGTAAGACAATTTAAATATTCGATGTTTCAAAGAAAAGTCAGAAAATATTACACTGTATGTTCATTTAACTTGAAAGTATGACTTTAAATGAGGTCTATTTTACTTTTTCAAAAAGTAATGTTAGTTGCACAATGAAGAGAACTTTTTGAAAACACCTGCTAAAGAAAGCACACTTTAATCATTTGAAGACCACAATTAAATGTGTTTGATATACAAAGGCTCAGTTTGTACTTCACAGACAAATAGCTGGCTCTTTTTTTGTGAGAATAATAACGAACGCATAACACACAGATATACAATGTATGTATGTATGTATGTGTGTATGTGTGTATGTATGTATGTATGTATGTATGTATATATGTATGTATGTTTGTGTGTATTTATGTAAATGCATATAAGAGTATGTATGTGTGTATGTATGTGCTTGTATGTATGTTTATGTATGTATGTATGTATGTATGTGTGTATGTATGTGCTTGTATGTATGTTTATGTATGTATGTATGTATGTATGTATGTATGTGTGTATGTATACATGCATGCATGCATGCATGCATGCTTGTATGTGTTTATGTATGTAGGTATGTTTATGTGTATGTGTGTGTGTATGTATGTATATACGTGTGCATGTATGTATATATGTATGTTTGTGTATGTATGGCTAGCAATACAAAACCCTGCCACAAAACTTTTCTTAAGCAATAAAATTTGCGATTTCCTTCACTATTTCAACTGCAACACAACGTTGTCTGCTACCACTTAAGGCAGGCTATAAATCCATATGCAATATCCTGTTACGTTCCCTGTTTTTGTCACTCCTTCTTGTTTCCTCTCAAGTAGCTGATGATACGAACGTTCTTTATAATTTAAACGTACAGTTTTTCGCCTGTTTAACAACTGGACTACAAGAAGGACATTAGGAGCCAAACCGTCATTATCCTACTGCTGTGATTGTGACTAGCGTGGAAAGTCCTCCAATCAGCACGCTATTTGTCCTTTCTGTCCTCTCTTTTCCACACTTCTGTTCCCGAATTTGCTTCCATAGTCTCAAACAAACGCTACTCTCCCAGTCATATTGAATCCTTCCTTCCCTTTCTAGCACTACAGAAATACGCCTGGCTGTGCTGCAACCTTTGATGAAAGCTCAATGTATTCAGTGAAACACTTCACGAACCATTCATCTTTTCCTTCATCCGTCAAGAAACTCCTGCAATTTTTCAAAGATCTACACCTTTGAAAATCATTGTACTATGTGGGATCTGACAGTCTGTTTTGTATTCCTGGGATAAATCCAATATGTGAGAAATTTTCGCCTTTCTTCTACTCCGACTGCTATCGCCAGCCAGTACTTGTGGTGAATCCCGGTCGGATGTGATCACGTGTTGCGTGTTTTAAAATGCACTGCGTCATTATATCAGAGCTTTTATAATTTGAAATATTTTTGATAATTTCCGGTTACGTTTTAAATCGAACGTGTGTAATATAATTTCGCGATGCCTTAGAAAATAACAGTAGCTGAGCTAGTCAAGGTATGTCCTGCTTTTCAAAGAATTCGATATTATATTACAATGTCCTCAAGAGCGCAGGAATGAGCCGAATGATACTTTCAAAACCTGGTTATTGGAGATAAATATTAACATTTTAAAGCCTACCGGATACAGTTTAACTTTCAGCAACTGTACGCTCTGCCCACACTGCATTTATGTGTTTTGTATTTATCTGAGAACAAAGAGCGACTTGTGCCACTTACAGCATAAACTGGTTGGTTTTTGTAACCGAGATGAAAAGTGTTTACAGCGCGGTACGAACTGGGTCTTTAAATAAAGCGGTCTGCCATTCGTCTTTAAAGACTTAATATTACATAATCATTATGTGCACCAAGTTCTCCTTTTCATTCAGGTTTTTCACATCAAGGTCTGTACGCTTTGCGCGTCTGTACCATACAAGCTGCGTTCCTGCCCGAGTTTTCATATTTGATTTTTTGAAAATATTTATATTTTGGTAAGACACAAATTACGGATTATGACTTCCTAAAGTTTCTTTGTAATAATTAGTTCTACGCGTGTTTCTAATGCTTGTTATTCAATGATGCATATTTTGCAACGTGGCATATTTTACTCTAGTGTCTCGTAACTTTATTAACTATGTGAAGAGAAAACTCCCCCCCCCCCAAGTGAAATTTTTGGTAGGGTACCTCTTACAGTGATTTTCTTTTCTTTTTGAAATTACTAATTTCCTCTTCGGTTATTTTCGTACGAATTCTTACGACTATTAAATCTGAAATTTCATAAGGGAAGAGATATCGATCCTGCTCGAGTATTTATGTTTATATCGATACATATTTTCGGTCTCAGCTCCTGCCTCGCGGTGAACACCGGTACAGACTCCTTAAATTGTAATGACCAGTCTTAGCGATGAATTATCGCGGACGACGTTAGGTCTTTGTGTAGAGTGCTGTCTATGTGGGCTACAAGCGAATATCATATTCACTTCTTTACTTACTTTGTATGTCCCTCAATCCCAATTTCGGTCTAAATCTTTCTGTAGCATTTTAGACGAATCACGCTAGTCGATGTGGATTCACTTTGAGTTCATAAAACCTTCTACTTTGCCAAAAAAATGTCGTCAAATTATCATATGCCAGATATGGGTAGGATTCCATACCCAGTTTTGGTTGATACAGCCGTATTTAAAGTGTATACAAATATTATATCTATAATATTAAGAAGAGTTACAGCGGTTTTAATCATTTTCTGTTTGGAGGTAGAGTAAAATATTTGAGTTTTGATTGTATTAATCCTTTTTACAGTAAGAGGAACCTGAAAAATATTTGTAAGAATCTGATCGTAACGCTCAATAAACACGCTCTGCCAATTCAGTAAATCCAGTCAGTTGATGCGGTGTGTAGAAATAAACATTCCTTTTTTTTTAAACGTAAGGCATAGAAATCATAAATGCCCTCTGCTGTAAAAATGTACAATTTTCTACTGCTAAACTTGGTTCTACGTTGAATAACCACTGCGATTTTTAAGGTTAAAAGTTATGAAGGTTCAGTAAAACGAATAGATATTTTGTTATTTGTTAATACGTCCTTTATGCCGTTCTTTAAAATATCAGCCATTTCTAATTTTTCTAAGTATTTTTAGACTCTTCTTCATGTTTGTAAATTTAATACTTGTATCAAATTTAATAGTCATCATTGTATGCCCTTCATCAGACCTGACATCTCTCACACGTTATGACCCTCACACTGCTAACATGGTTTCCCCTCCACAAACTTTGCAATTTTGCTAATATTTCATTTTTAATTATGCAAATAGGGTACTTCAAGTTGCGTCAGTTACACACATTACTTAACGGACCCATGAAAACTTGTCAATACAGCAGAGTACGTCCTCAGTTCGCGGGTAGAAAAGGCTATTTTACAACGTGGAAAGTAGTTGCGAGTATGTTGAGAGAGCAGATGCTGTCAGTCGAAAATGGGTAATCATAATTGTTGTAGAAAAATCATTACCAGGATCAGAATGTTAGGAAGGGTTAAAGAAAATGGGCATAGGGCGTGTGCAATATGAGAAATAGATGGAAAACTTATAGGAATATCAAGGCGAAATTTGGAGGAAAATAGAAAACCGGTTTGTAAGAAGCTGGCGTGAGGAAGTAGACTAGTTTGGTTCGGACTTGGATAGGACGGTGATGTTCAGGTGTGTACAAAGTCTGACTTCTGGTTTCCTATTATGCCATGAGGTTGTTTATTTTCATTACTTAATTAAGAAATATCCACCATGCATTTTCTGTAGATTCGACAATTAATGTAAAGCAAATAGACATCGTACAATTTTAATAACTGGATAAACGCAACTTTTTTAGATAGTGTGACGATACCAGATGCTGTATAATACAATTTTGACCTCCTGATGATGAGCACATAGTGCTCGAAACATGTAGAGTTGTATAATAAACTTATTATAAAACAAGAATTTGTGCATTAAGTTGGTTAATTACTAAGATTAAGAAGACTGTGCATCCTGTTAACTTGTCAGAAGCTGTATCTTACACATGTTGCCTACAGAGTACCACTTTCTTTATTCACTCTCGTAGATGAAATATTTGACGTCTGTACAGACATTCTTTCAATCCATTCTTTTAAACATTCAAAAAAGTTGCTGTTAATTCCAGAAGCAGTAGCGATCAGGAAAGTGTATGAGCAATACTGTCCTTCAGGCACACTTTAATGCGTGTCAGTAGTGCGTAGCCAAAAAATATACGGTACGTAGTTGAGAGGTGTGTAATGGAATGACATATTAGTGGTTATTTGGATTGAACCTTAAATCCTACGGTCTAATTAATTTGCAATAACGCAGCACGCACCAGTTGCCGGAATGTTCACGAAGGATTCATTTGTGCGTAATGGAAAGCCACTAAAAACCGAACACTTACAAGTACCCTACACTGCGGTAAGAAAATGTGGGTCGCTACATTACAGTTCCGTGGGGCTATATTACCACATATCAAACACAGATCTGATAAATTCAGTTCTATTTCACGTTTTGTGGCCAGATGTTCTAGTGTCCTTCATTATTAGCGCTCGTTTCTTTCAAGAAATTGATATTTTCATGTCGTTAGAGACTACAGCAATATCAGAATATTCAAAGACAGTAACATGGTTTAGGTGGCCTATCGTCTGCATCTTCGTACAGAGGACCGGTTTCAGTCTTAGTTAAGTCCGAGTATGATTCATTGTAAGCAACTCTGGCACTGGGAGAAGTGTTACAGCTTAGTATTGCAATGCATCAGGCAGTATTACCACTATTACTACTACTACTACTACTACTACTACTACTACTACTGCTACTGCTACTACTACTATTACTACTACTACTATTAATGCTACTACTACTATTACTACTATTACTACTACGACTACCACTATTACTACTACTATTAAAACTACTACTACTACTACCACTATTACTGCCACTAGTATTACTACTATTACTATTACTACTACTACTATTAATGCTACTACTACTATTACTACTATTACTACTACGACTACTACTACTATTACTACTAGTATTAAAATTACTACTACTATTACTACTACTATTAAAACTACTACTACCACTATTACTGCCACTAGTATTACTACTATTACTATTACTACTACTATTAATACTACTACTACTATTACTACCACTAATACTATTATTATTACTATTAATATTCCACCAAAATTCCGGCCTCCATTCTTATATCACATAGGCTGTATAAACTACCGAATTAACAGCATTGTTAAATAATTTTTAAAGAGAATAATATTAAATTCGTCAGCAATCGATAATTACAAAATGGCCGAACTCGTGACGTGGAAGCTAATGACGTGCTACATAATACGGGATTCTGATATGATGTTAAGCTATAAAACATGGAGACAACACGCAGCGTGTACCAAGGTGTATCTTGTAAGGAATGTAAAATATGGAAAATAACAGCATGTTGGTTAGTGAAAAACTTGATGCTCTCAGCGCTGTTTTACTGAATTAAAGGCTTTTGTGAGCTTAACGCCGTGGCGACTTGTAATATTTATCGACGTTCCGAATGGCCGTACTATATTCTCATGGTCAAGCAGTGAGATAGGGGTCAATATGGGGTTTCGAAATTTAAAACAGAGACACGTAATAAATATCTTGATACAATAAAAGTGTAAATTACTTTTTCTTAGTCAAAAATTACAAACATGGCTACGATGCGGAACTTTGAGAACAAACCCGATGAATTTAGCATAGGTAGAATTATTGATAGGTGAAACTGATCCATAAAAATAAAGTGGTTAATAACAGCGTTAAGACACATTATGTGGAACGTAAAAAACGAAAGTGATAACAGGGGAAACGGAAACCGTAACGAAGTCATTCAGAACGTTAATGAACAACGTAACAGGAAGGCATGAAATCAAGGAACTACAGAAAACAGCCATATTGGGCACTGCTCACATACTTCCGAAAGTACTAATGTAAAAGTACAATAGATTCAGCACTGAAACTAACGATATAAGCACTATGAATAGTAACAACAGATTAGCTGCAACACTGTATTCCCTAGGGACATAGTTTGTCTCAGGAATATAAGTATAAATACCCTGCATAAAGGAGATGATGATGATGATAATAATAATAATAATAATTAATAATTTTCACTACTGAATAACTGCACAACTATACGCTTAGAAACGTGTTATATTTTTTGTTATTGTTTCTTTGTTTGTTTGTAAATACCCTGCATAAAAGTGTCAGTAATAATAATAATAATAATAATAATAATAAAACTTAAGGAATCATGGAGTGCACATACAATCCTTTTCTCGGGCCTTCTTGATAAATGCTTAAATTCACATTTTTTCTCTTAACACTTTAACTTCGTGTTTCGGCCGACCCAACTATTAATCCGGGGCTGCTGAGCTCTCATGAAGGTTTTACCCACGCTCCCCAGGAAATTCTTAGCATAGTACTACAAAATAGAACACGACCATTATTTTCTACACTACTTAAAGTCTTCAGGCACAATAACAGTACTGGTCGACGCTTTTCGCAACGTCTGCTGGCAAAATAAATCCGTAAATAAAACAAACTCTGAATGCACAAAATATTCCAGTGCTTTGCACAATCCCTGTTTAAAAGCTTTTATTTCAATTTTTTGTCAAAACAATCCCCAAACTTTTTATGAAACCGAAAATCCACTGACATTTTTAAATCTCCCTTCAAAGTTCTCAGTAAAATCTGACTTTTAAAATAAGTCTATTTAAAGAAGCTCTTAAATCCTGAATTTATGTAGCTTTTAATAATTAATAGAATGCTATAATAGAGTCTAACGCAACTTCATAACATGAACATTTAAGAGAACATAGCTACATGTTTCGGCTTCTATATGCCATCTTCAGGCTATGACTTAAAAAATTAAATATTTAATTTCCATTGTCTTGAAATGACGAGATCTCGTTTACATTAAAATGTTAATAAAATGCATGAAAATATGATAGAAAAGAAAGCCCAAATATTATGTAGCGTTGTTAACAGATGAATAAATGAGTGTGGGATAGTGGTGGAGTGATAGCGACGAGGTGAAATTGAAGTACTATTAGCAAATCATATTTCAGTGACACAATGGGTGTCTCAAACAGTGACTGGGGTCTAAAACACGGATCTTCGCAATAATTCTGGAGAATCGCTGCTAAAGGGTCTACGTTATTATGATGTATTACCTTTATTTTTATTTTTTTTTACGTAATGCCAACTTACAATCTACTCCGTAAGAGGAGCAATAAGTAAATGTGCTAGAAGTGATAGCATGAAGAGAGAAGTCATCCATCAATGGCACTCCGTCGAGAACCCGGAAGTAGGTGATACAGGACAGGTTAATCTTCCGCTGTAATGTGGGATAGATCAGTCGGCCACTGTCTTCACAATCTTCTTACGATGGTGGGTGGAATGGTCATTGCAGTGATGAGGGCGTTGTGATGGCCTGTCAGCCGTTGGTGATAGAGGAAGGATAACCTGCTGATCTCCGTAGCGACAAATGGAATGTGCAAATCATTGTGTATGGTAGAATTAGAGACGTACCGCGGGGCGTTGGTTATGGACCGCAGAATTTTTGACTGCAGCCGTTGGATGATTTGTGTATGGGACGGCTTCGCACAGCCCCAAAGTTGTATACTGTACATCCATACAGCTTTGAACACGCATTTGTACAAGAGAAGTTTGTTTTCAAGAAAAAGCTTTGATCTTCGTCCCAAAAGCCAATACATGCCTCACGATTTTAGATTTAAGTGGTGACGCTTCGTTTTGATATGTGTGCGCCAGGTTAAGCGTTGGTCAAGGTGAAATCCTAGATATTTAACGTCGGGCTGCATTGGGTTCAGGATATTATTCATAGTCACCGGCGGGCAGAGTGTACGTTTGGTGGTGAACGTTACATGAACGGACTTTGCCCGGTTGATTTTGAATTTCCACGTGTCGACCCATTTTTGGAGGATGTCGAGGTGGCTTTGAAGTTGTTGCGAGGCGACGATTGGATCAGAATGGACCGCAAGCAGCCCGGTGTCATCTACAAAAGTGGCGATGGTGGTACGACCTGTTGTGAAGAAGTTGGCAGTGAAGATCAGATAGAGCAAGGGGCCTAAGACACTTCCCTGTGGAACACCAGATAGCACCTCATGACAGGAGGAATAGTAGCTGTTGTACTTGACTTGAAAGTAGCGTGAATGAAGATATGTCTTCAAGAGTAGGTAATACGGACAAGGGAGTGTGGTCTTGAGTTTATATAGCAAACCAGTATGCCGTACTTTATCGAATGCCTTTGCGAGGTCTAGGAAGACTGCCGTACAGAGTTGCTGTCCCTCGAGGCCTTTTGCGATCTCATGGACGACCAGATGCATTTGGTGGACGGTAGGGTGACCAGCTCTAAAGCCAAATTGATTATCAGGAAGGAGTGTCGAAAGGTCAATATCACTTCTAAACCTTTTCAATAGGATTTCCTCGAAAACCTTCGAAGGAATGGGAAGTAGGCTAATGGGTCGATAGGAATTGACGTCATGGACGGGTTTACCGGGTTTGGGTACCATTATAATTTGCGCAAATTTCCACAGCAGCGGGTAATAGGAGAGAAGAAGTATATTGTTGTAAAGGATAGTGAGGAGAGTTACAGCTTTCTTTGGTAGCTCTTTAAGTACTTTCCCCGAAATGAGGTAGTATCCAGGCGCCTTGCATACAATAATATGCGCAAGAGCCTCTACCACTTCTTTGGAAGAGAAGGGTTTGATAGGCAGGGACATTTGACATGGTACGTCAAGGAAGGCAGAAATTGCAGCATCGGTGGGATTTGGGAGATGGTGGGGTATAAACACCTGTTGGAGGTGATCCGCATAGGTCATAGCTTTTTCGTCATCACTTTTGGCCCAACTCCCATCTGCTTTTCGAATTGGAAGTATCGACATTTGAGGTCGTTTAAGCCTCTTTGTAGCATTCCATAGGGTGTTATCACTCGGAGAGAGAGAAATAAGGTAATGTTCAAAGGTAGCATTGTTGGCGTTCCGTAAGGCGGTTTGTAACTTCCTCTTTAAGCGGTTGTAAATGAGTCTGTCGCCCTGGTTTCGCGA
>Ga0123354_10001876_pt1 | contig 26637 bp, 21 predicted proteins | sample TergutLab28metaG_2_FD_97872 | JGI IMG/M metagenome (GOLD analysis project Ga0123354, IMG submission 97872) | Labiotermes labralis P4 segment gut microbial communities from Petit-Saut dam, French Guiana - Lab288 P4 | ecosystem: Host-associated > Arthropoda: Insects > Digestive system > Gut ...
CTGGCCGATATCTCCGTAACCATTGAACTTTGGATATAGGTGTTTTGGGTTATATCGGTATAGTTTGACCTAAGGAACACTCTCCTGAAGTTAGGTCCTTTCCTCCTGGGACACCCTGTATATGTTAACACCACTTTATTCACACCGTTACACTGCTACATGTTTCAGCCCTCAAAGGGCCGTCCTCAGAGAGTACTGACACACTGCATGAGTCAGGTCAACAAATTGCGTGTCCAGATATCAATATCATATTAAAGAGCAGCGTGTTGTGTGTTGTGTGTCACGTGGCAGCAGATGTCAAACTTTGACAGATGCAACATAACGACAGTTGTGATTAAAAGTTTCAGTTCTCCTTATTTGTGCATCATGTGTATCGCGAGAACAAGTAAGGCTAGTAAGTATCGATTACTATCGATCTGCATCGAATTTTACCTATTACTATTGTTATCGATTACTATCGACGGCAACCTTGGTAACGCCAGTAACAAATGTACTCTCAAAAGTAAGCAGGCCTTCACGTCAAGTGCCTGCTGTCCGCTTTCAGACAAACTTCAATTTTCTTGTCAGATTTTATTACTAAAAAAACTTCCAATATACAATTTCATGAAAGTTCGCCCTTCAGGGGCCGTGACGTTCCATAGGTGCGGAAGGACAAGTGGATGCCGCAGTGTCTTTTCGCAGCCTGACAAACGCAACACCAGGACTGCCATACGTGAAACGTTTTTGAGCGCTCAGCACTTTTGTCATAAGGTTGTCTACTGATGGTATCGCGCAGTTCTAATGTCATTTCAACAGACCCACAAGCAACAGAACACAAGGACGTGTTTCCCGACATGCACTATGCTAAGCCCCGCTTGCAATCCCTATACAGCGGTAACGATAGAACGGCGAAGCGCATGTAACGTGGGTTTCTGTAAACTGTCGACTGAACATTACATAAAATTACAGTCTTCTGCGATGTGACGCCGTGTCGCCTAAAGCACATTCACCAGTTGATACAGCGTCACGTCCCCAACACCGTTTAATAGCGCCAAACCTGGCACTCCTCGACATCCCAATCTCACGGTTTACCCTACCTACTCAGTGTGCTTGCTTCCCATAAGAAGGTTCCCACCATGCTGTGCTCAAGTCATGTTGCTGCTTCACTCCAAATCTCGAAGCATTCTGGTTTTTCTGTTGCAGCCCATCAAAACAAACAAAATAATTACATGCTGACATCCTCCGTGCGCCTGCCACCTGCAGTGCATGCAGACCGTTCGGTGTCAAAGGAAGAGGTATCTCACACATTTGATAAATCTTATCACCATGGTGTCAGCCACGTCGGATTCCCGTTACACTTGGGTGCAAATCCAATACAAATCCACACATGTAGCTTTACACTAATAGGGGTAGTTCGCATGAACAGAAATTAAACCTTGCGTTCTCCACGCTTGTCCAATGAAATCGCTTTTCGAGTGCATACAAATAGTTGACGTGCAATACATTGCAGCTAGCTGGTCAATAATATGTACACGTGCGAAGGCCTTGAGAAATCGCTACATTAGTAAGTCGGTCGGTCAGTCATAATCCATGCCATATTTTATCACTATGAACTGTTCTCATGACCAGTTTCGAACTCTGCACATATACCCTGCAGCGATGGCCAAAAACTGAAGTCGAAGTCTTTAGGGCAGACTGCCCGTCTATCACCTGTGCACACCAAGATAGTACAAGGTGTATTACAAAAAAACATAACCACATTTTACTTTGCTTATGCATTCGTCTTGCTCAGGCTAGGCAGAATTAGCGGGCTACTGCGAATGCGGTAATGAGCCTCGGGGTTCCCAATATGCGGAGAATTTCTTGACCAGCTGAAGAACTGTAGGCAGTTCAGAACTCTGTTCCATGGGGTGTGTGCAGCGCGCCTGGTATCTGTGCAACCGAACACGACATTCGCGTCCAACAGCAGCAGGCGTTCCAATCTGTCACAGTCTTACACTTGCGTACTTCTAAGACGACAGACGAAACGGCTTACATCTCACACAAGACTGTATGTCACATCAAAAGACAGCTGGTCAGCACCTGCTTCGTTGAAATCCGTTCCTACGAAAACCAAATCAAAGTCTCTTGTCACCGACGTCAGCACCACCAGATGACTACAATGAATGTAACAGGAAGTGGTGCTTCAGTTTGTATCACCGTGATGACCACTGCCACACGTGCACTGTGCATTCTACCGCCCAGTTTTTTTTTTTTTTTTGCAGTTTCACGGATATCGTGTTCAGTGTTATTAAAGTCCAGTGTGCATTCAGAATAAAAAACGATAATAATTTCAAATCAAACAGTAATAGGCAGAACTACAGTACTATATGGCCATTGCCATTCTATGAAGATTTCTCCCGCTCCCCCCTCCACCCCCCCAAATTTCAACTTCACAGCATGGGAAGTCAGCGAAGCTTGCGGTACCATACTTTTTCACAAAATTTCCATGTTTAGAGTGGATCAGTGACAGGCTATGTGTACAGCCCCGGCTGAGCATGTGATACGCACATTTTGAAACCCATGTCACTAGTTTCTTGCAAAGAGGAGCGAAAGAAAGTATGGTTTATACTTCTCAACATACCAGCACATTTTCTACGAACAGGGACATTTAGTGTACACATTATGAAGGTCTCGGGCATTACGTGGCATTACAGGAGGAACGTACAAGAAAACGCTAGGAAGGAAATATACCTAAATTTTATGCAGTAATGGCAGCTCTTAGCATTCTGAAGAGCAGATGTAACTTGGGTGCCATCACCAGTGACAGCAGACGACTTCCCGCACAATGCTGAAAGCTGTAGAAGACAACTGCATAAACTGAGGAATTAACTATCGGAAAAAATTACACGGCGACAGCAAATTACAAATATTGCATTACGAAAGTAGAAGATGGATTTGAAATACGTCTTAGTGAGCAACACAGCAACTACTGTACACGGCTCATTTACGTAGCTCAACCCATATGACACAAATGCGCATGAAGGGCTCTGAAAGAATGCATGCGAAGACAGCAGCGCGGGAAGACTGACTTGCCTAAAGCGATGACGCAAACAGGAATGCAGCATGCCTAATCATTACGGTTATGACATGATGGCAGACAGCATTATTACGACGTACAGTTATGTTCGCACATTCGTTTGTTCCAAAGAAAGTGAAAAACTGTAGCTGTAGAACAGAAGATTATTAAGTGGTGTATAGGGTACACACAAACTGCGGGTCTTTTAGTGAATGTTGGGGTATCTGACACCACCAGGGTGTTCATGAATTAAGGTAACATTTCTGATCCCAATGATCGCTGTCATTCTGGGACAGCTGGTACTCTGGAGTACAGCAAGCATACAGTACAGTCCTGTCGCAATACAACTGGCCTGTGTAAACCATTTACAATGGTTTCGGTGAGAAAAATTTATAAATGTTGTTCTAAGTAATTTTAATTTCTTACCTGAATGAAGAGCCACGATGTGACGAGGGCCAGTCCACTGTACTGCCCGTTGAAGCGATAATGATACGCATAGAACGAGAAGTGGTACAGGTAGAAGAACCTGAAACAGCAAACACAGTCATTACCGGCGACTCTGAGGATAACTGTCTACTGGGAGGTGAAGTCCTGTCAGACAACAGTCGTGACAACTGAACGAATCGCAAGGCCGGGCTTCCTGGCCAGAATTTAATTCCAGCAGAGGTGCAGATCGCCTCTGGTTTCCACACTCCTTGCCACGCAACGGACACAGGCATTTCTTTCCAGAGGCAGAGCAAAGAGTATGAAGCTAATGAACTAACACAGTTCACTTTTGCTGCCACTAACTGCGGTCATTACACGCTGCTGCAACAAGCAGCGCTTCACATTTCACTTCTACTGTCTAACCATCCTTCATTGTTATAACCATTACAAGGTCACTTAAACACGGTGTACCAACCGCACAGCTAACAGGAAGGCAGTCGGAGCACAGTACGAATATATCAGTAATTCGCTTGGACATACGGAGGAAGCTACGGAAGACCTACGTCAGGATGTCCGATAACCCAGTGACTTATTCCAACTGGACACTCTACACCGCAAGTGCACAATACTATCCTACACACAGCTGCTCGGCAACACTGCTCGGTAACTGTTTTGAGCCCTACACATTTTGATGTATGAAACCCAACAATGTCAACTTGAAGAGCATTTCTGAAGGTAAAACATAAGAAATCAGACAGCACTAAAACAAGAAACAAAGTGTGGCAGAGATGACCGCTCAGTGTTGGTACTCGCATCACTGTCAGCATGCCACAGGATGCACCGGCCCGCCCGTAAGTCTACATTACCCAGCTGCAGTGTGTAACTACAGCACGTGTTTCAAACAGCCTCCTACAACTCTCAGACACGCGTGACACGTGGTGACAAGATAGGAAACGTATGTACGTATAACGACAGAATGGGGAACGTTCACACCTTTGCATCCTGATTTTTCAGCCCAGTCGAGACACAGTGACCGGGAAACTTAAAGCTGATATCTCTAAACGTCGGCACTCGATTCTCAAGCGTATCTTCAGACTCACACAGAACAATGCCTCACGATACGAAAGTGTGCGATATAACACTTCTGGCGGTAGTCTAATCGTGGTCGTGTTGTGCACTGAACATTGACTGCGCTCACAGACTGCTGGTGCAACTGATGCACTTACGCACTACAAAACGAACCCTGTTTGTCTCGTAGCAACAAAATCAGAGAATGAGAAGCGGAACAGACAACAAATGGTATTTTAACTACTTTAAACATTTCAAGTCTGAAGGTGCAGCCAGTCTGTTCCAAGCGTGCAACCTGGGAATTGGGAATCAATACAATGTACCGAAAATATGACTAAACATGACGATAAATCATAAACTGTGCAGTCTTCGTGCAAACTAACTGCAATTTTTGTCACGTTTTAGCCAAAATCTGTGTTGCCATGTTACAAAGTCCCAAATGTGAAATTTCATGTCAGTCAATCCGGTGGGAGTCGCCCTGCTCCGTGCGGCCGGAAAAACAGAAAGACACAATCAAGCTAGAAGTGGTCGTTCGCAATGTTTCGCAAACACGCCTACTAAATATTTAAAGGTCTTGTCTAGAAATTTTCGAAACTACGCGCTAGACAATTTCTGTAACATCGTCCTGCGCGCGTGCGGGTGCGGGTGCGGGTGTGTGTGTGTGTGTGTGTGTGTGTGTGTGCAGTCTCGATACGCGTTACCGTCCAAATATATCCGCACACATGGCGTAGAATCGGGTAAACGAGCTGGTCACAAAGGTCACGCGTTACTGAAGACGGTCACTGAATTACGGTTGCACTTAAACTGTCGGCGGTGCGATAAGCCGATTGTATCTTTTGAATTTGCTGAACCCGACAAGGCGAGTAACATGATTCCTGTCGCACTAGCAGCACACAGTACTCCAACGGCACCTAGTGTATATCTCTAGCATTATCCGCCGACCAGGAACTGTTATTTTTAGTATTTAAACGACCATTCAATTAACCCAATTTGTAAAGTATCGTAGCAATGGCTACACTTCACCACCGCACGCCGCTTCGTAAGATCACTTACAAAACCGTACTCTAGCAACAAAGATTTTCATGAAGATTCTTTTGTATGTGATACATTACAGTCTACTATTTCTTCTTAGTAAGCACGCCGTGTTCGCTGCTGCAGTTTAACAAACAGCCAGTCCGAAATTTATTCACAAAAGCGGTGTTGATTTCGAAGGAGCTGAAACACCGGGAAGCGACACTCAATTCGCTACATTTTTATACGTTACATTATTTAGAGAGACCCTCTGTGTTACAGCGTATTGCTTATCACGAATGGCATTTTAATTCATATGAAACTGGACGCTGTAAATTCCTGTCGGTACGTGTGAATAAGCCTTAGTGAATGCTATACACTAAGCGCGACTGCATCAAACTATCCCTAGCGCAAAGAAGCACTAGACTCTTTGGGCAGCCGCTGGAACGGTTGATGACTTGAAGAGTCTAGTAAAGCGGAAAATGATGCTACCCGTTAGACCGTCGAAGACTGACATTCATCAGTTCGGACCGCAAAGAGAACACCTGAATTACGACCAATCACATAATGCTGTGTAGGAAAACAGTCGCTGTTTACTGTGTGAATCACACAAAACACACTGTGGAATGTGAGCAAAATTCAGGTTTTAGGCGCGTTCGCAAAACTGCGATAAGTGACAGATGACAGCGTCGTCATGTCTGTCCATGCGCGTGGAACACTCGCTCCCACTGGACGGATTTCCATCAAATTTTACCTGAGTATTTTTTTCGAAAATTTGTGAATAAAATTCAAGTTGCATTAAAATAGGGCAAGAATAATGATACTTCATGCGAAGACGTACATACATTTACGATAACACCTCGCTGAGTTCTTCTCAGAATCACAAAGTTGTAGAGAAAATCAAAACACATTTTACACCCAGTACACTTTTTTTGGAAAATCGTGACTTTGTAACATAAAGTCGGGCAGGCCACAGATGATAGTGTAATACGGCGTCTGCGCTCTTCATGCTGCACAACTAAGGCTATAAAAACACATTCAGAATATGTATTACTTACTGCTTTTCCACGGTAACAATGGTTAAGCGAACGCGCCTCAATGTTACGTTATACGTACACTGACTGTCTTGTCTACAGGTCCTTAGGCAGTACAGTGAAGTGACCAGTGCGATTAAACGGATTAATCTAAATAACTGGCACCTCCAAAAAATTTTGGATTAAGAAGTACATGTAAGCAATTTTTCGTAAGCTTTTCTAAGTCAGTAACCGAGCCTTTTCCTGTGATGGAAAAAGCCACGCAAATATTTTGCCCAGGATAGCTTATCAATGAGGCCAAATCGAAACCCACGACTTTCCGAACATAAAGGAACGTTAACCACGCGACCATGATGTCTGTCCAGTCTCTGGGTAGGGAAGTATGTGGAATTAAACTGCAGACACGCGACATTGCGGCTTCAGTTTCAGCCGGGTGTAGACAGCGCACAGTTTGCAGCTAGAAGTACATATTGTTACCGACAGTTTATACTGATGACGCACACCCCCACAAGCTTTCTCTCGCTAGATCAAGGCGCCTCTGAGAACAGTTAAAGATATAATGCTGGCATCAATGGATTACATTGTCTGCTTAAAATAACATCAAAAAGCGTGTCGGAAGACCGAAGACGGAGACAACCTTTATGGCGGCATTAGCATAAATCGTGTGCCAGTTTCAACAAGAAACTGGCACACGAATAAAACTAGCAAAAAAACCAAGACGCACCTATAAGAACTGAAAAGAAATGACTGTTGCTCGTAGGGCTGTGGCAAGATACTGAACTTGATCTCAGTAACACAGTGCTGCCATCTGCACAAACTTCTCCAGCAAATGCAGACACTGCAATACCGACCAGAATGCACCCTCTACTCTGAGCTGTAGCTACTGATAGGAACGCCGTGCTATCACCAACAAAGTCACAATAACGCCAGAACAGTAACAGTTAGCCTTTTCCAATCCCACTATTTGTTTGGAGGAAACGCAGAACATACAAACCCCCGAAGTCTGGTTAGCATACATCCGAGCGGAGATGCGAACACTGCATTTCCCGAATACAAATCATGGATGTTACAGATTGGCACAGTTCGCTCAGTTCCGTGAAGGCGTTCGACTCTCAACCCCGCTTCCTTCAGCAGTCCGTCATGACTCAGCCAGAATGTTCACTGCAGTGTGCAATTCGCCCACCTCAACGCACTAAACTCTAGCCTGTTTGCCTTGCTCACTGCCACAATACCTCCCTAAACCACGTTCAAATTTCTCAATTTGTATTTTCTCTCAGGTTTACAGCCAAGAATTCGCCAGTGTTTCAAGATCCTCCCGTGTGTGTGTGTGTATTAATGTTTGACGGGCTTGCACTCACAACTATCACAGTGTCCCTACTGCCTCAACAATTCGTTGTACCGTTAGGTGCAAGGTGTTAAAGGAAGAAAATTAAAAGTATTGATTATTTTCACATCGGATTCCATAAAAATCGGATTAGTTCTGAAGCTATAAGAGCAGAAGAGTCAATCCCGTGCATACGGCAACACGCAACTTGCAATCAAACACACACGGCAACACGCCAGACGGCAGCAACAACACCTTGCAATTACTGCTGCAGTAAAACACACAACGGCGTGCACATGACAAACAGCAGGGCCATCCAATAATTAAAGCGAAATGTTGTGGTTGAAGGGGCAACGTTCGGTCCCGTACGACCTGAGCCACCTTGGGTTCCCTTCCGTTTCTTGTCCACTTGGTACTTGAACATTACGTCGGCAGTGACGTCAGCGGAAGTGTGAAGCTGTCCAACCAGAATTTAATGCCGAGGTTACGAAACCAAGGCATTTTCTTTGTATAGTGTCCATGATCATGAATAGTGAACAGGTAGGAATTTGAAAGGAGGCGGTTGTGGCCTTTGTCAAGGTCTACCCGACATCTGCCTGGATGGGTAAATCCAAACAAAAATTGGCACTACAGGTGGAATATGGTCGAGATTTAAACCAGGCAGGCCTACTTGCGGAGTGCCAGAGCACCAATGCGCTCAATACACGGAGTTCGGTGGTCAGACAGACAATCTGAGGGTATTGCTGACATTCTTGGTTGGTAACACCGTAATGCAGTGTGTAGTCGTCGCTATGGAGACGCAATGGCACGCTACAACAGCCCACCACAGCAAACACGAAACTTTGCAACTGAACACAGAAGCTTGCGACTGAGATACATATTTTGAGAACAGACGGTAGCATGTGTGAAGCGGGACTCAAACCCATGGCATCATGCTTTTAGACATACTTTGATACAACCCCTCCTACGCGCTTGGAGATGAAAGGGGATCTCAACACGCAACAGGATAACTCTAGATTCTCTATTGTTCGGCCAAAGAAAATGGATGTTGACAACCAGCCACAACAAAGGACGAATGTCTCAGTTAAGTCCAAGTGCTACGGGACTGCACAGAGGGAATTAATCCGCGGCCATACGTTATGCTCTCAAGTGCTCTTACTGCCGCGCAAAAGGAAAAGTTTCCACCACCCCTCAATTACTGCGTTTTCTTATTTCTCTAGCCTTACGAATCCGGAATTTCGCAACCCGCAAACAACACCTTCTAAGAAACGGTGGATTTTTTTCACAAGGCTTTTCCACCCTGCAATACGATGCTTCAACATACAAAGGCTGAGAAGAATGGAGATGATAAAACCACGCTGTATCCCGCCGCGAGATCTTGGGGCTTTATGACGGAGTCGCCTGAATCTTAAAGTCGATAATCCCACATGCATAATCAGAGCTTTCATATGCAGTTCTTACATGCAATGAGGCGTGTAAGCTGCACGTTAACCAAGAAGAGTGGTGTGGTGGCGCGGCTTAACTGCACCTGCCTGCAGGCATGTTGTGTGTCGTACAGCAATCATCAAACACGGAGTGCCTGTAACGAACTGCCGGCGTAAGTAAAGACTAACAGTTTTATGGCTTAAATTGATGTTAAAACATATCACCTCGGATCATTCGACAATAAACAGCCACCGCACTTGACACAGCGTCTTTAAATAACCTACAATTCATCTCTCCCACCCCAACCCACCCCATGAGCTATGTATAGCAACGCATCACACGCGACGACTTCTAACTCGCTGTATATGAGTGACGTCAGACGGCCTGCAGTCTCGTACGCCCATTGGCACGACACAGTACTCAAGATGCAACCGATGAGCGCCTGACAGAAAAGGGTGGAGGAGTAAGTATTGATTTTTTACTTGGTGCAGTAACACAACATTCGTTACTTGGTGCAGTAACACATTTCCTGTCAACGCACAGATGACACTGACTACCTTTATAAACGCTACGCTCTGAGGGGCAAATTAATAACTAAAAATGTACCCAGTTTTGTGACACCGTGTAATGAATGGTGCCATTTTTACTGAAAGGCCGATTTACATCTCCTATGCGTGATTTCAGGCTTCCGACGCAAAGCAGATGAGACATGAGACATGTTCTGCTCTGGGTTATTACACAGCGTGTACCAGTAATTCCTTACCGGCGTTTTGGGGCAACCTGACTTTCATCTTGGATTTCTTGACCCTTGAGAATATTAGACCGATAGTTTGTCCCGAAACGTCGGTAATGAATTACATCTACACAGTGCGTAATAACCCAGAAGAGCGCACATATTACACCGCCTTGCCTTTCAACGGTTCCAACGTCGCTGTTGAGTCACCAGTAATGGCGCTGCGCTTCGTATTATGAAGGTTCCGGGTTCAAACTCGGTGTGGGGACCGCCTAATCTGAGCGAGGACTGCTGCAGCCCACCCACACCAATTCAGGAGCACCGAGCGCGAAGGTGCATGAGAGGAGGCATCAGACTGCTGCGTGCATGTCTTGCCCAAACACCATTTACTCAGCATGGAGCCACCCTCGAAACTGTTTCATAAGAGGTGCTCGCAGCGTTCCTACACAAATGACAAACAAATAATCACACGGACAGTTTACTGCACTTCGTGTTCACACACTGCCGATGATGACGCACAGACCCCCAGCCTGTCTCGCTGTTCAGCTGCTGCCACAGCCTCGATGTCACGTTACGTGACTCTTTGTGACGGTTTACTGACATTCTCTCTGTGTCTGCAATTAACCTGGTTATCCTCAGCCACCCACCTCACACTTCCAGCCAGAACATGTGCCAAATGAAGCCTGCTTGTCACCTAACGACGACCAAAACACTTACGCGAACAGATCAAAACGCTTCACGGTTTCGCGGCCGCAAACCACTTCCACAAATTACAGTTTTTGAGGGGTGTTATTCCGGGGGTATACTGGACTGCGGGGGTGTGCGGGGTTGTGTTCCGCACAGTGGCCACTGAACGACAATGATGCAGCTAATTAACGCCATCGACTGCCATGTCAGCCAGCGATCCAATATTAGCATTTAAACCAGAAAACCTGCTGCAGTGGTTAAATCAACCAAACATTCAACAGCATGGGGACAGCGTTGTTTAAACGTCAACAATTAACTGTGCCGAAGTATATTAACCATCAAATTAAACTTTGATCACAATGTAATTCACAGTTCTTACTAAACGGCTTCACAGGCAAATTTCATGATTAATATAACTCGAATAAATTAATCTGCATATCACACCAGCATGTCTATCGCGCTGCAGCGCTGTTCTGCACGTTCCGTTTGGAGCCCAGCGCTACAGTTCTGAACCCAACTTGGCACCTCACAGTACACAATCGGTGTCTCTAGTACAAAACATCGAAACACTTAATGCAGTCTAGCGGAATATCACTGCCAAATGAGGTCGCACGGTCGTGAATGCTCCATAGTATGGTATTCTGCGGTGGGTGACACAGTGCTGTCTTATCAGCGAACAAGAGTGTTTCGGACCGACATGCTGCCTCCATCAGTAGGGTTTAAATTACGAGGCAAACCGCATTTTCCTGCCAAAAGCTGGTACCCACCGATAAACCTGCAAAGATCCACAAGCTCAGTTACAGCCGATTCTAACAGCAGCAATTTTCTCATTATTTACCGCCGACCAACACTAGACGCCAGGGGCACATAAAGAAGTAGCTTACACAGGGTAGTCAATGGCTTAGAATCACTCACTGGAACCTAGTGAACACAGTACATACCTCTCCACCAGGGACGTACCTGGGGAAGGGGTGCGGCTGCAGAATGCAAAGAATGGCCAAATGGGCGCAAAAATAACATTTTAGAGGAAATTAATTTTTCACGATCAAAAAATTTTTAGTCACTGAACCTAACAAAAGAAAAGTCAATAATGTGCTTTCTAAAATTCACAATTTCTGTTAGACACAAAAACGACGCCAGCGCGCTGCGCCGGTGCATCTAAGAACGGAAATACGAGTATATGCAGTGGCCGAATCATGCCGCCGACCCCAGTGGCCGCGCGGTCTAAGGCGTGGGTCTGCGGCCGCTCGCTTGCTGGGATTGCGGGTTCGAATTCCCTCGAGGGCATGGATGTATGTCTCTTGTGAGTGTTGTGTGTTGTCAGGTACAGGTGTCTGCGTCCGGCTGATCACTCCTTCAGATTAAGTCCTGCCGAGTGTGGTGTGTCTGAGTGTGATCGTGAATACTCGACAATGAGGAGGCTTACGCCAAAGACAGCTGCTACACCACAGTAAAAACAAAATCGCCGTGTTCAGTTCGGACCGCCAGACGACGGCAGAAGCGGAAGAGCACGATGTGCAACAGTCGGTGTGATGAGCAGCACGGGAACATAAATACGGTATACTGTTGTGTGGACAAAATAAACAGCACGTGGGGCGTGTGGTAACCGCCATGCTTTGAAAGATTCAAACCAAACATCAAATACACTTTCTCGTGAAGGTTTGCAACCCTAAAACTTGCATGAGATTTACGGTTGTCTCAGCCGTCAATATATTACAAGCTGGAAGCAGCACATTCCTACGAAACAGCCGTTCTCACCCACAAAACTTCCAGATGCCATATTCCCTAATTCCCTATGTTAAAATGTTATATATATATATATATATATATATACATACACCGTGACGCTTTGCAATAAGCTACACTTGTTTCCCTTTAATGTGAGCGCTGTCCAAGCCACACTCTCCGGCCCTCCTGCTGCAGAATTACACCTTACCGGCCTCTGACAGTCTCCTTTTCAACTAATGTGAAGCGACCAGTTGATAGAAATCAGCAGTCGTGTCGTAACCGGTCGTGCTGACTGCTCTCACAATTCACTGCTGCAGTTAGCTGAACCACTCCGCTGCTGTTTACGAATTGCAACATTACTTATTCACGGTGCTCTAATGTTACCATTTAGGCATTCTTTATGCACAGCGTAAACACTCTGGCAGGACCGTCGGGAAGGCCCTCTCTGTTCACGGGTTTCAATGGCACTGCATGAAATATGATTGAATATTGAAGTTGCACCTTGTAAGGACATACTTAAACAATTAACTGCAATTTTACATGGAGATATAAATACTCTCTTCCACATAGGCCATCTGCAATACAGTCTCAGTAACAATGGAGGTGATATACACCGTTAACAAGTATTCAAATTGCAGACATCAGGATAAAGCGCAACAAACAAGAATGTGGATCGTGACGACATTAGGGCAATAAAAACACAGAAAGCTTAAAGGAAGGTCGTGGGCTTCTTGAATGTTACGCCGTGTACCTTCCTACGTACATTCCGACGTTTCGACGAAACTTGCTGTCTCGAATTGCAGGACAAAACAGCGAACCAGGCGGTCAGTGGGGCGACACCACTGGTACATACACGATACCTAATTACACGACGTCATAACCCAAGAAACCAAAGTCTCATTATTCACTGCCATGAACACTTCAAGCAGAAGCAGCCTCACAGCAGTGTTTTTTCCTTGTTCTGCTTTTTCACTGTCGACCTATAAACACCTAACACGACAAACCCCTTCATAACACCCGCTAGACGAGACATAACTCATGTAAAATGGTGAATTCGGAACATTTTGTTATTCTTGTATCCAGGTGTATCTCTGTACTACAAACTTCAAAGCAATAAACATTTCCCCCCCCCCAAAAAAAAAGCAGCAGCCTTACTGTTAACATCCAATACACTAACACACTTAGGCCTATGGTCGTGGGCCGTGTGGTGCCATAAATAGATACCAGAGCTTCCAGTGCATCGAACCAACTGACCGAAAGTTAACCAAGAGCGGACAACAGTCCTTGTTACGGTAAACATCCCTAAATGCAAATACTCGTACTTGTCTCAAGGAGTACACTTGCAGTGCCATATCGTCTCAGCAAAATGTAACTGACGGACTGACTGACGCTCTTGTTCTCCCAGAGGACGTCACATTTCGTGGCGCCACACTCCACAAAACGTCAGAGGGCGCGTGCCAATTCCACCCACCCCCCCCCCACCTCCACTCCCCGCAGGTCAGTAGGATGACTGCTTTAAACCCGTATACTATACGTGGTGTCGAAGTCAGTGTGCTTAGCAGAACACAGTTTCAGGCCTGTTCCGCAAAGTCTTCTGGTTTGGGCAATCCTGGTGTTACTTTAGGGAGCTACGAAAAATGAATCATCACCTAGGAACCGTAAACAAAACTGAAGAAGTGTAAAAAGCAATGGAACGGAATTAAAACAAGAGAAAGACCGATAGACTGGCTGACACAGAACACAAAAATTCACCGCGCAATACGACACACGGCTCAGTCATCAAAACACTGACACTGCATGAACCTGATCGAAGTGTCAGGGAATTAACTTAAGACACACAAGCCTTGTGAACGTACTGCCTGACCACTCCTGCAACTGCCAGACGACAATACAGAATCACGTCACGGTAATTCCTCGTATTCAGGAATCCAGTACTTTCGTCTGAATGCCGCAAGGTTCAGACTAATTGGCCGGCATTTGTAGGATGCTGTTCGCGCCTTGCAAGGTGTGACAAGAGCCCTGATTGGAAGGAACCGCAGATCCAACTTACCATTCGCCAGTCACTCTCGTAGCGGTCGAGGGGGGAATCGAGCTGTCAAGATGGTCACACCACAGCTCCTGTATCTACTGAATAATTCCTTCTAACTTGGGATTTAATCAGATCAGCCCTCGCTACAGTCATGTGATAAGTTGCACGCAAGTTGTGTGTTTATAACGTCCGTGTACTCAACTACGCCAATTACACCACGAAGTAACGTTACATCTGCAATTTCACCCAGCAGAATCCTAACGCTATGCTTCCTAAGCCCACCGCTGTATCCTACAATTGTACCCCCGACCTAGCCGCAACCCGCGTCACATAACATCAGTGCCTTATTATTCACGGTATGACAGACATCTCGCACAAACTGAGTTAACGATTCGTACATAAGATGTCATGGCGGCGACAGTTCTTCTGGGTTATGACTTTAAAACATCGGAGTAAAATACTGCCTCCATCTTCAGGGTAGAATACAGTACACCTAGACACAGCAAAGTGTTATGACCCAGAAGACAACAGACAATACGCATGTAGCAAGTTCAGCTTATCTTCTTCACGAAATCAACAAAAGGGCTTTCCAGTCAAAAAAAAAGTTTGTTAAAAGGAAACTGGCTGAACGTTCGGACTAAAATATGTACAAAAACAACGAAGAGGCCCGGTTTTTACTTGAACTAATTTTCAATTCTCTTAAAAAGCAAAACAAAACAAAAACAATAACCTGACATATATTTGCATCACTTTACGTACAGAACAGTGAGATGGCAGATTTTCTCATATGCCCTTTAATAAATAAGATGCAGTACCGGAAATAAACTCGCATTTCTTTCTAAATTTCACAGGACGGGATAACCCAAACAAATGGAGGCACACTAGTGTCTTCACCCTCAGACTCTTCACCTCGCTTCACACGGACGAAGTTCGGGCAGCCGCGCGCTTAGCAGAATTATTCTTGATTTTGTTGAACCGAACAAACTGATCGGAGCCGTGGGCTTCAGGCCAAGCTGAGCGGAGCGGCTGCAACGAAACATCGCAACGTTTCTTCTACTAAATTTATAAAGTTTGTTCGTCTGTCTTCCTGTCCACGCGTTGTTACACGTGGAAGAATCCATGCACTTCCACGTTAAAAGGTCACAGCACAGGAATATTACTAAAATATCTCAACGCATCCAAATAAAGGAAAAAATAAGCTAATTGTGATTTCAGGCTTCCGCCGCCAAGTGCCTGCACACTGCACTCTTCTCGTCTCTTACTACTCGCTGCGTAACAACCTCCAAAATCAGCTAACTCTAGAGCAGACATCAGACATGCATTGCTGTGACCATATCGAGTGTAATTCGCTCCACATATTCGTGAATTAAAAGAGTTTCCCATGTAGCACGCAAGGCGCAGTTTTACGGTTGAAACTGTTTGCGACGTACAATTAGCAAAACTGAGCCAACGGCCCACAATTATGAAGCTGTGCGCACCGAGCATACATTGCATACACTGTATACATTGTATTCTTTACTGTGGAACAGAAAGGTAGGTAGTAGGTAGGTGTGTGTGTGTGTGCACAGATACACACATACCTTCATTACTCGCGGAAGGTTCATTACCGTGCTCACAACAGCCCTCTGCTCAACCACACAGCCCGTTTCTTCACCTCACAGCACCCTCCCACGTACGGTTACGTCACCCAAGCGGTCTCTCTTTTTGCTTCAGGTTTTCAAAACTAAATGCTTCAGGTATTATGTTCCATGTAACAGTGCTAACTGTACCGGACAGTTTCTCTATCGCAGTAGAAAGGCGAAGGTGAGAGGACAGCTGCTGCGTACTGCGGCCTACAGCGCACAAGTCGCAACAGCACACTAACACCGATACGCTGACGTAATGCAGTTACGCTCACACTAACAGGTACAGTGCATCAACCGGCCGGCGGCCGGACAGATTAAATACTAACTAGTTAAAATGTGAATCGTGTAACTTCGCTGCCTGCGTTGTAACCATCAGATTGCAAACTTTGCAGCTTCAGTCTTGTAGCGGTCACGGGAAATACGCTTCCGTGTCCTGGGAAAAAGAAAACGGGAAAAGTGAAAGGGAAAATGTATTAGCAGTTATTCACTACACTGAGGGGCATTACTGCAAGGAACTTCTGCACATTCTATCACACCGAAACCTGCCTACAACGGAGCAGCAAAGAACTGGGAATTTTTTTCCGTTGCAGGAAGGTTGCCTTTCATTGAGGAACATGAATTTCGGCAAATCAGTGCTATTCAGTTTGTTCACAAACATCGCCGACAGCTTCACCACACTTCATTAACATTTCAACTACTGTGTAATTCCGGTAAACTGAGACTGGGCAGGTATTTAAGGAATGCCGGTCGCATGCAGTCGGTACATGACGCAACGACTAGTCTGTGCAAAAAAAAAATCACATACATTGCAGTGACAGTGCAAACTCTAAATCCTCTTACTGGTATTTTTCAATGACATTTAGTGCCACAAAACAAGTGCCAGCCTCATATCGTGTTCTTCCCTTTTACCTCTCCTTTCCCAATTTCCTCCCACTCGCAAGTTTCTGTACACTACAACTGGACACTACCGGGCTTTCAAATTTACAGCACCCTTGAATGCATTCTCGAACATAATACAGTACATCACATTATGATGCAGCATGTGAACAGTTACAGGTCCACACAGTGCACAGGGGCCCGCAATGAAGGGCTCCATACAATTTGATTTCTCTTTCTGAAGATTGCCAATAATCAATTAGTTGCCCTAACTTCACTCTTCCTCGGCGTTTTAGCCACTTCTTTAACTTGTTCCAGTTATCTGCAGTTTTCAGCCTCTCGCACACACAAACCACTCCCACACATTCCCTCACTGCTGTATTCATTTCCCGCTTTCCCCGAGTTTCCATTTCATGAAATTAGCCAATGGATTCTGATTTCTGACTTGGCTTCTAAAGTCATACACTTCGTGACTTCCCACGTTGTTGCACTGTCAACTGGTCTTTTGCACTTGCTACGGGCACTAATATGGGGGGATTCCTGTTACGGGGCGGTAGGGGTTGTTCGAACTTACAGAGAGCGTACAGGCCGGCTGACACTGTCACACTGCGACTGCTCTGGAGAAGTTAGTCTCGAATGTCGAAAGGCGCACCGACAGGGTTATCGTAGTCTTCCTCAGTTCGTCCAGCCAAAGACAGAACATCACCCACAACTAAGCCACAACCCATTTCTTATTGCCCTCCCATCAGACACTGCAAGCCGCCATCTACCGACAGTGTCGTGTAACAACAACGAAGCAAAGGGCACTTTGCTAGTGGCTCAGTGCGACATTTCAGACAGGCTGGCATATCTACACATGTCTTCCAAGACAAGACCCCACGTCGGCTGGCCGTAACAATACTCACTACCGTTATTCACGCCTGACGATAGTGTTACGTTTGCCACGTCATCGCCGGCAAACATTAATGCTTTCCGAGGCAGTAAAACGACAGACTCTTTGCATAATGGGGGCGCACGTCACATTACTGTGAAGACGTCATTTGCAAACACACTGCGACAAGCACTGCTTTGTCGCCGCTACCGCAGCCCTCTCTAGTTCGACAAATGAAATCGTCGGCCTCATTTGCATATGGCCGCCATGCTGCTCCATCTGCCTATCTCAACGGTTATCTAGACGCTGCCCTCAACGACTGTTGTACACCTGTCAAATTGTCACCGATGATATCAGCCGTCAACGCTTCACTCCACAAACCGTGTGCGTGCGATATGCTGCAACGGTGAAACCAGACGACAAGGGAACATTCTCATGTCACTGCGTTGTCTTTTTTACATCTCATTTATTTCTTTACTTTCTTCACAGCAAATTTCAGCAACACACGTCAATAAATATTTTCGTCATAAAATGCTGGAAGGCGGTAGCTTTGCACTTTCGTGGCTAATATGGCGTTCGTTAAGACGACGTGGCTGGCATCTTTCATCCAGGGGGAAAAAAATTCTTTGTGTACCAAATCTCAAGTCTTCCTGTGACAGACAGTGTACAGAGCAGAATACATAATGATTAGCGCATCTCACGGGAGTTTTGATATGACCCAACCCTCACAGAGCACACAAATACGCGGACACATCCACACCCGAAGTAGAATTCGAACCTCGGGACCGGCAGTATGTAAGTATCCATCCGATCACAACAGTGCGCCACTGTCAGCACAACGTACCGCCTTGATAGACAAGTTTTTGTTGTGGTTCCATTACAGTTACGGACGGTCATCTGTGTCGTCACCCCCGCTGTTTGGGCGACGTCGCGTCCCAGGCGTCGTTAATGGGATATTCCTGTCGGCGTCGGGGCGCGGCTGGGGGTTGGCGTCGTGCGGCCCACTGCCCCCAGGGGGACTGGGTAATCCGCCAGAGGTAGAAAACTCTAGAAACTACAGCAAAATGTACTTTTTTAACCCGCACGTGTAATGCAAGTTTGTGAACATGAAGCTACTGAAATATAGCAATAACGAACTGTGTGGAGCCACGGAGCGCCGATACTGAAATGTATGTCCTGGTGCTCTCAGGGTGACAGAGTTCAATGAACTCGTCTGTGTTTCAAATCATCCGACGATGACGCTCGGTTACCGCGAACGACGAGTGCATTCGACAGGAAGCAGCAGGAAACAACGAATGTATTCAAACATCAGTGAAAGCATCCACCATACAACGCCCTAACACCACTCTGCACGGTTAAGAAACCCTCTAGGGTAAGAGGCGTAAGAGGAGAGTGGAGGTACGGCTCCAGACATTCTTTACCACGGCATTACATGCCAGCCAATAGTCATCCTCGCCCCGCCCCGCCCCGCCCCGCCCCGGAACCTTCATCCCCCTCGCCGGTACCCGGTGGGTCCTACTGCCATTCTACACGTTTCGGAAAAAGAGATAAAACTGCTGCCCCCGTAGAGACTCGAATCCCACGCCGACGGCTAGGCTAACCCGGCACCACAGCTTGCAGGAGAGTGGGGCGTTAAGCGGAACAATACTAACACCAATCATCAAAAACAGCAGTGTGAGGATGTCGGCTGGAGGGTGGACTGGATCGCGTCAGGATACAGTTGCGGGCTGTTGTGCACACGATGTGACTCCTAGGGTTTTGTAAAACGCAGGTAATTCTTGTGACAAGCTGGTTGAACTTCTGCCACGTAATTAGTTTCGAACAAACAAGCAAAAGGAAAGACAATACGCTGTATGGCAATCATAAGGTCTATTGTTACCAGAGCTGGACTACTTTATGCCGCGCAAAGGCCATTTACTGCGCCTGCATGTCGATAAATAGCAACTATTTCGACAATAATCTCAAATGCGGGCTAGTCACATAGCCCGCACCTGCTTTTAGGCGCGTAAGAAAAATTGCAAAAGCTACTATTAGTTTCGTCATGCCTGCCTGCCTGTCCGTCCGTCCGTCCGTCCGTCTATCCGTCTGCACTGAACAGCTCGGCTCACACTGGACATATTTTCATGAAATTTTATATTTGAGGATTTTTCGAAAATCTGTCGAGAAATTCAATTTTCATCAAAATCTTGACAAGAATAACGGGAGCTTCACGTGCAAACCACTACACATGTATGATAATGTCTGGTCTAGTTCTTCTTAAAATGAGAAATGTTCAGACAAAATGTTTCAAGAATATCAACAGACGCACTGTACGTTCACCAACTTCTTCCAATAACTCCTGCCGTTTACAGGACAATGTGGGGAGAAAAAAAGGCAGAGCCAGATACGCAACATATGGCAATACAGCGCATGCGCTTGGCATGCTAGATAAATAAGGCTACAAACACACACTGAGAATATGTAATACTTGTTGCTTTTCCACCACAACAATGGTTGCACGAACGCGCCTCAATGTCACGTTACACGTACAGTGCCTGTCTTGCTTACTTAATCAAACTGACATTTTATCCTTACTTCGTTTTATTCAGGAACAATACTAATACGAATTAAACAGATAATGTAAGTTGTATTTACAAAACGAACAAACGGCATATCTTTGTTTTATCTCGGCCCGTCCGTCCGACCACTTCAAATCGGAATAGTACAAACTCACACCCCGCACTTGCTCAAGTTATCAGCAAATCCTTCCAGTTCAGTACACTTCTCGTTGGCTCCCTCCGCAGAACGACGACTCACTCGCCAGACCTTCTATTCCACCTCATCGCGGTTTTCCCTCCCAAGGTCAGTTCACACATCCCTTTCCTCTGTTGTCCTGTCCTTTTAAATTAGCTGCCTTGTTTCTGCTCGGACTCGTTCTTGGAACGACGCCAGACATTTCATGGTAGCAACTTTTTTTGTGGGGGGGGGATTGGTATTTTCTTCAGGACTTCTGCCGTGTGACGGTCGCAGTTCCTGACGGGGTACGAACGCCAGTCACTTCACCTGCAGCACTTGCAACCCTTGAAGGTCGAGACAGAAAATCGCTAAAAAAAATTCTTATTAATAGCCCGTTTCTTGCCAGAATTCCGCATACTGTAACGAACGTGTAATTCTCAGATCTGCTACGCCATACACATCTATCCCAATGCCTGATTTTCTCCTCATCGCTCACAAGGATGCGTGTAATTTATGACCTGCGTGTGGCGGAGTCTAGAATATTCACATGACTATTGGAGGCAAAAGGATCATTTGAGGATCGGCATCAGATCACCAGAGACAATAATAATGAGAGCGGCTCACGACATCTTTCGGGCAGGTAGCAAAAGTCGCGGTTCACACATCCAGCCACAGCGGGTGCACGTCACGTGATATTTAATAAAGAGGGACGGAATAAACAGCCCACAGCAACGTCACACTACGACCCCCTTTCCACATGTTAACTTTAAGCACTCGCTTTTTGCCCTCCACAGAGACTTCGCCGTTAAACTCCTAAATATGACACGTTTCATGTGCACTGAAAATGGGAAACGTAAAAAAGGACTTTTTCCATCCCCTCGTCGAGTCCTGTAAAGAGTCGTAAGACTTGAGGTTAGCTGAATCCAGCGTACTGAGACAGCATAACGGAGAACGCCTCCTCATACACCGACAGACAATACCAATGTCTTCCACCACACATTTCAGTCATTAAATGTACGCGTTGTATGAACATTTTGTGCCAAATTATATGCAAATTTCAAGAATTCCGTCCTTGGGAAAACCATTCAACAACTGTCCAGTGTTTGCAACAGTCGAGCCAATTGTGTGTCCACCCACTACAGTCGGCTTATCTTGGGATTCAGTTCCGCTTCACGCCTACTTCTTATTCTCCCAAGTCTAATCCTGACCTTAACATCTCGGAACATCAAAACAACGAGCAGATTCTCGCACGGACACTTTATTCCACATTCGTTTTTGCTACGTTTATTTCAAGTCTTCCTCCCTCCACGCGGATCTCCCAGTATTTTTACCCTTGAACTTTGTTCTTATGAACGCGTTCGGTGAGGATGACATATCATTAGTCGTGTAAATTGTCCAGGGCTCCCGGCCTTATGGCTGTCCGGCAGTACCGGCCTTATGGCTGTCCGGGGCTACCGGCCTTACGGCTGTCCGGCAGTACCGGCCTTGTGGCTGTCCGGCAGTACCGGCCTTACGGCTGTTCGGCAATACCGACCTTGTGGCTGTGCGGCAGTACCGGCCTTGTGGCTGTGCGGCAGTACCGGCCTTACGGCTGTCCGGCAGTGCCGGCCTTGTGGCTGTGCGGCGGTACCGGCCTTACGGCTGTCCGGCAGTACCGGCCTTGTGGCTGTCCGGCAGTACCGGCCTTGTGGCTGTGCGGCAGTACCGGCCTTACGGCTGTCCGGCAGTACCGGTCTCGTAAGCATTATAAAAGTGATATACCCAAACAAAAGGAACATCTGATACACTTCAAGAAACATTACATATTTTCTTGAGCGTGTAATCGGCTAAGGAAATACTGAGTTTAAGGCGCCGACATATTTCACGCCCAGATATGTTTAAAATTTCAGGCAGGTATCATCCGAACACAACTGCGAAGCTTCTCAACCACACGTCGTTACAACTGACGGCCTGTATTAATCAGCCTCCCACTAAAACACACACACACACACACACACACACACACACACACACACACACACACACACACACTGTAAGCAGCAGATGATGCAGCAAATCACCTGCTTCGGTCTAGCGACAAAACCAAAATTTCACAACTGTCCCAAGTTCTAAACTTGTAGATCGTAATGCAGTACATAATAAGCAATACCGTAGTGCTGCAGTATGAACCGACATGACAACAACTAGATGTGCACTATCCAGTGCGACGTCGTTCTCTTAACAGACGGACAATACGTCACGCGACGCCCTGTACACTGTCACAGAGCAGACGCCGAACACATGCACACCGTACGTACAGTCTGCTCCTACTGCACTTCGATTCAGCAAGCAGAACAGCCTTTCCAGTTACCACCAGGCCTTACTGCCAATTCCTTCTTCGCCACCGGACCCCACTAGTCAGAACCATCTCGACCAACTTCAAATAATAACCAACGACCTGCATCGTATTATTTTTGACCACAGATGTTTATTACTGGGGCACCACAACACGAAACGAAACTTGTCGCTATCATCAACCTATGAGCGCCTATTAATCAGGCGAGAGGGAGGTTTTGTAGGTGTGGAATCCCCATGAACATAGACACGTTACTAAAACTGTGTTCATATTCAAACACACACACGTGTTATTACACCTACAGTACAGTTCGGAGAGCCATATATCTCTGTCGAAGGCGATGGATGACTCGTTGCCACTGCTCTTCAACTTCACTTGAGAATATGCCAACAGAACGGTTCTAGTAAACCGGGAGGGACTGTAACTGAATGGTGCACACAGGCTACTGGTTTGTACTGAAGGTGCTTAGTTACTGGCTCAATAAGTACACAGTGTAAGAAAAAAGAGACACTTGATTGGTCGCTAGTGACGAGACTGGTCTAGACTGGTCTAGAAGTGAATGCTGAGAAAACTCAGTGCAGGTTCACGCCTCGTAAACTGAATGCAGGACAAACACACAACATAAACACATTATCTCATAAAGGGAGCGATATTAGGAACAAAAAGTTACTGAACACAAAATTTGCGTTTTGATTTCCTCTACAACTTCTGTCTGAGACATTTCTCATTCTAAGAAGAAATAAGCGAAATATGATTTTAAAAAAAAGTCTAGCGGTCGCCATGCAGGGTATACCGTCACTCTTGTTCGGTTTAATTAGAACTTGAATTTTTCTCGACAAGTTTTGGAAAAATACTCAAATACAAAATTTCGTGAAAATCTGTCAAGTGAGATCCGAGTTGTTCCGTGACGGACAGACACGACAAATCTAAAAATCGCTTTTTGCAATTTTGGGAACGCGCTAAAAACAGACGGAACTTACCTGTTAAAACAAAAGTGTGTGTATTATTGTATGCAGTTAATACACACCCAGTTTACCCCGAAAAGATGTCTATCACAAGGGGATACATACATATATACATACATACACACACACATACATACATATATTACATACACACACGCATACATACATACATACATACATACATACATACATACATACATACATACAAACATACAAACACACATACATACATATATACATACATACATATATACATACATACATACACACATACATACATACATACATACATAATACATAATAGGAACAAGATAGCCATACTGTGTGCTACGAACCCCGTAGTACATCAACATTAGGCACATACTGCCAGATGTGACGTTCCGGTCTTAAGGCATGTGATGCCCTGGTCCCTACACATCCCAGTCAGAACGGCTTCCCCCGAACCTGGTGCTACACTTATCCACCAAGCTACACGGCGCCGCACTCCAGCAAACCGCAATGCTGATACTACGTGCGACGCTAACTGTAAATGCTATAAACTAGGCCTTTATAGAGCAAAATGCATAACTAAAGGCAAACTGCTCCCTTAAAAACAGAATGCATCAACCTCTTCACTTCGAATTTGCGATTCCGATCGGCTGTAACAGAAGAATGGCTTCCGTAAGGATGTTCAGGGCCTATGAAGCGGCTTTTAACGTTGGTCCGGCCGGCATTCCCTTTTACCTTGGTCCTGCATTATACCGGAAAGCTTGCTCTTGCTAAGGGGGGTAAAAACTGGCCGACATTTTCTTTAATGGACTCTAATTAGGTATCTGCTCTAAAGCTATAAAAAAAAAAAAGAGACCCAGGCACATTGAAGCTCAGCGCCTGGCACATAATCCTTCCCATCTCTCCTGCTGCAGCAAGCTACTCAAAGACGGCTGTGAGCACTCTTGCTAAATCCAAGGAACAGCAGGCGGCAGTACAGAGAGAAACCCGGAACAAGGTGATTGCCAGCACAGTCACACTTTCTTCTTTGCCGCCGAGAAGAAATGACGTGGTCGCCGGTACCACATCATGCGCTCCTTGCATAACTCGACGACGTAAACATCTACCTGCGTGTTACACCTCAGGAACTACCTCACCAGTTCGGATTACATATAGTACTGGTGGTCTACACTGTAAGTCTCGTCCGTGTCTGCTCATGTCCCGAGATCTTCGCACGTATCCACACCGATTGTGGGGCCCACCCAGTGCTTGTACAATGGTACCACGTGTCTTTCCCGAGGGTAAAACGGCCGAGGCGTGGTGCTCACCACCCACGCCCACCTAGCGCCGAGGTTAGAGGAAGACTAGCGGTATACCTCTACTCCCCCTATCTTGGCCCTCGCGGTCTCCTATACAACGAACTTTACCTGCCCACGTCCAGCACTGTTCAAAGCACTCAGTATTAAGTGTGAATAATGCTTCATTATAAAATTTATATCAGGGGTGTCCAACCGGCGTCCCGCTGCCACATCCGTAAAATTAAATATATCAAAAAGACACGGCAGTTTTGGAGCTTCGGTACTGCATTTATTGCCACTGCTACACGTGCGGACCGCGAACCAGTCAACAATAGCAGCTGCGGCCCTTTTCACAAAAACAAACCGCTGGATACCCCTGCTCTTTTATCCCCGGGGTGCTTGTGTGTACCTTTCCAAAACAGTATGCGCTCTACCCACCGGACGACGGCGCCTGGATTGCACTCTTCCGTCCTTCTCACAGAATAACAAAAGGACGGTATCCCATAATTCTGTGCGTAAAGTGTTCCTACATTGTGGACTTAAAAACCACCGTCGTACTAAAAATCAGTACGTCGTAAAGGTGGGGGAAAAAAACGTTCCGGGGCTGCGCTCTGGCTCAAGTACCGGGTTTCTTAGTTCACATTATTACCTCCAGGGATTAACGAAAAGAAAGATCTAGCTCAGTCAGTTCATCCGTAGCAGTTCTACGCGTGAGTTGTGTGACAGCAGATCGACCTCATTCGGTCGAGTTATCGGGACGGCTATGTGCTGCTTCTGTATTTTGAATGAATGTCGGAGTTCGAAAGCCGAAACATAAAACAGGCAATTCGTTTTAATAATATGCAGCTGTTTGACTGGGTTTCAGGGAACAATAAGAGGCAGGCAAGGGGCGAGAGAGGTTAACGAGAAGGTGGACGGTTTCAGTCGCAGACTGAACACCCACAACAGCCCATGATACTCCTTTCACCCCTCGATAGCTACACGCACCGCCCACAGCTAAAGCGAATCCTGAAGAGAACTTTACATACGGAGGGAGCCCTGCAGACTGCAGTTCCTGCAGTCGCTCGGTGCCACTGACAACAGTCCATTTCAATTTCTGCGTCGATCTGCTGCAAATGATGAAATATGACGAGACTCTCAAGTCTGAGCTGGTGGTTAGTGCGGAAGGTGAGCTATATATCTCACCAGAAAGGTCAATGGCCAGACACAACGGTCAATCTTAGTCCAGAAGAATCCTACTATTTCTGTCCAGCAGAAGCACGAATGCCGATGCCAGTGGCCGCACAGTCTTAGGCCGATCGCATGTTTAGAATGTGGGTTCGAATCCCACCGGGGACATGGATTCTGTGTTGTAATAATAATAATAATTATTATTATTATTTAACTGCAATTGGGTTTTCACCCGGTGGCAGTCGTTTTTAACACATATACAAGAACTTGAAGCTGTACTACTAAATTTACATCGGGAGGGATACATGAGAAG
>Ga0123354_10001877_pt1 | contig 26631 bp, 32 predicted proteins | sample TergutLab28metaG_2_FD_97872 | JGI IMG/M metagenome (GOLD analysis project Ga0123354, IMG submission 97872) | Labiotermes labralis P4 segment gut microbial communities from Petit-Saut dam, French Guiana - Lab288 P4 | ecosystem: Host-associated > Arthropoda: Insects > Digestive system > Gut ...
AACCCGCCCTTGGCGACTTTTTCAGACAAACATTTTTTGCAATGCACCATACGAACTAACCTTGTTTGGCGATATATGTACAGCATCACATAAAATTATCTATAAGTGAACACTCTCAAAAACAAGACAGCAGACAGCCCCAAAAGGGTAACGGAGCTTAAAACGATAATAACACATTAGACTAATAGAGTAACAGAGTAACAGAATAATAGAGTAATAAAACAATAGAAGAATAAAACAGTAGTACAATAGAAGAGTAAAACAGATAGAAAATAAAAGATCGTATACATTATAACCAGTAAAGGTTGCACCACTCCCCCCTTCGACATTGATTCGGCGTTTTCTGTTATTTACTCTCCTGGAATCTTTGTCATATATCAGCAGGTCAATAGTTCCCTGCGTCGCCGAGGCCATGAGTTAAACGTATTCACCATCAAACAATCAATGCGGGGCAGTGCCATGCAGTAATTGAGCATCAGCTCTTAACGCCAATGATTACACTGTGATGTCTTTGCCGCTGTGAAGCGGGGCCGCGTGGAAACTCTGCGAAATAACAACTGAAGCCTCGAAGTCTCATCGGCGACGCTGAATAAGTAAAAAGAGACTGATATGAGCGCTATATCTGAAAAGAGTACATCTGCTTTCAACGTAGTATAACCCGAACCCTGCACCCCTAACCCTCTATACCCTAATACCCTATGTATTTCATTGTTCTATATTCTATTCTTTGTTTACTTGTCTATGTTAGAAAGTTATTATATAATTAGTCAGGGAGTTGTGAGGGAACTGTCACTTGAATATATTCATAAACGTTCTCTGTTACTCTATTACTAAGAGAGTTAAAACAATCCCATACTAGACACAGAAAGAAAAGAGATGTGGATAGGGACTTTATTGTTACCAGAGTGTTTTTACTGATTTGTGGTGCTCGTCGCCTATCTTGTAACCCTTTGATGATATGAAGGGACTGCCATTACTGCTTGTATATGTTCGTCCCTTTCCCATACATGACACTATTATGGTGCTATGACAGCTTTCAATGTTAGATGGATAATGATAGTAGGCAAACAGCAGTGAAGATAACAAGTTGTCAGTATGCTGGGTCACGCCTTTTCTAAATAGCTTCATTTCACGGACAAGCTTCTGGGCACCATCGAGGCGTATTGGGATAATGAGATCTTGCTGTTGGGTTGCCGTCAATAACTCTGAAAGCATTTTGCTGTAATGGGTCGGGATGTTAGCATTAGCAAACATAGCGGTTTCCCTATCTTCTGTTTCTATCTCTCTAACTTTACCTTGACCGAGCACATAATGAACCTTAACTCTGCTATAACGTTCAATAACTCCCTGATAGCTTTTAGGCAGATAATCAGCTTTCACATATAACGGATTATCAACCATTAACAACTTAGCAATTTCTCTGCCGACATCGTCACGGTTTATGTCATTGAACTCAACTAACCTCGTTACTGTGGCTTTACCATTAGGCAGTTTAGTTATAGCACAATACGCTGTAGAGTCAACTTTACCAAAATCAACCCCAACATAACACTGTCCTTTACTGCCTAAATCAAAGTATTCACTATCGCGTATACATCGATCAATATTTTTAGGGTTAAAGTAACGTTCTTCACTGCGTTTAGGTAATCTGCCGCATGCCTCTATCGCGAATGTTTCAGCGTCGAGTTCAGCCTTCATTAAAGGTAAAGTGTTAACAAGCCAAGGGATACCATCAGAATCTTTATTGTAAAACACATAGCCCTTAGTCTGATCAGCTACGTGATTATTAAAGAAAGAATTATTGGCATGTGGAGTAGAGAGCAGTACATGTCTTGCAATATCACCTACAGGTATACCTAAACAGGCTTCAATCACTGAAGTGTCTATATCAGCGGCTTCATCCAAAAAAACCCAATCTGCTCGGTTGCCCCTAACGGCTTTCGATGTTGCAGAAACCCGTTTGAGAGTAGTCACGTAGCGTTTGCTTGTACTGGAATATATTTCAACAGAGTTTCTTGGAATACTGGAACTTACCCCCGATATCTTGAGCCTATCGTATTTACCGTTGATAGAGTTAAAACCATAAAGTTCCCTGTTGTTATTTATGATGCCGTCAAGTAATTGATAGAGACGCTCCTGCCCCGCTACTATAAGAATATCAAAATTTCTCGGTTTACCTTCCTGCTCTAACCATCTTGCATATTCAGTTGCAATGTAAGCTACAGCCACTGATGCAAGCAATGTTTTCGACGCACCTCTACAACAATGTATGAAAGTCATAGGCACATGTTCAGGTTTAACTAATAACTCAAGGATTTCTATCTGAAACTTTAGGGGTGTATAGCCAGTGACTATTTTGAAGAAATCCCCAACAGGCATTAAGGGGGCTTGTTGTGCGTAGCTGAAACTTTGTATTAACTCAGCTTTCTTTTTTGCCCTATCACTCTTACTTTTGTAATACCATTTACTTTTCGCTTTTGCTTGTGCTTCTAATCGTTCTTGTTCTGTTTTGAATTTAGGTTTAGTACCCATACATGTCACCAGTATTCTGCAAGAATGCCAGTAGAAGAAAGAGAGGGAAACTTTGCGTATCTCTGCATCAATAGTCCACCTTGGGCAAAGCGACACGTGACGCAAGTATGTAACTATCCACATCAAAAGCATTCTCAGTGTATAACGAACTAAACGTTGAATCCTGATGTTTAGGTGACAGCGCACGGACTGCTTCGGTGTATTCGTTGTATTGGCGCGGTGTACTGTTAACTAAATCGTTACATAATGATAAAGTTGTTAATGCCCCGTTAGTACTGAAATTATGTGTTACTTCGGTGATTCTAAAAGTCTTATAGTCTTGTCCTTGGTCTTTGTAGAAGCTTACATCTTTATTGTTGCAGACTTTAACAAATTGCCCAGCAGTGTAGTTGGTATCTAATGGCAACATTACTGTGCCCCGTATCAACTTTGAACCATACATCATAAGGTGATGAACAGCATTGAGATAAAGACTATCAGTTGACTGCGGCGTAACTAACAAATTATCACTGAAACTTAAGCTGTCGCGGTAAGTGAACATTTTAGTTGGATACTTATAGTTTGGATTTCTTTGGAACACTGGAGGAACACCGCTTGGTACAGTTGACCACATCGCATTATCTGTAACTGCTCTAATCAAGTCACCGCTGAAAGACAAATCATCAATGTATAGCGATCTTGGGTAGAGAGTCATTAACAAGTCTTTTCGGAAAGCAAACCCAAGATACTTTATGTTAGCCCAATCTGGATTTGTGCCATGTGCTTTCCATTTAGTGGTGGGGCCATTGTGTATATCGTCATAGGTTACATCTACTGAAACTTTGTCAACTTTGTCTGATGTAAGATTTAGGTTTGTACTAAAACAGTTAGCTTCCTGTTGTGCTGTCCCTAAGTCATTTAGCAATAGTACACTTGACCTTGTAATGTTGGGGTCAGTGTAACAAGTGAAGTTAATGTATGCGGGACTCTCCGGTGAAACAAGCTTTAGAAACTCTGCATTAATTTCTGTGTAGAAGAAAGAGGGGTCACCGTCTGTGGTAGTTAACTCTGTTAAGCTTTCCCAAGCATTCTGAGGTTTTAAGGTATTCCACACTGAAGTAGTATTTGGGAAATCAACATCTGCTTCAAGCTTTAATGACTTCTTACCTTTACTGATTGCTATAGTGCTGTCACTTACTTTGTTAGCTGGAAACTGATAACCCAACGTATAGATTGAACCACCAACACCCCAAGTATTACCCCAATATTTAGCACTGTTCTCGGTTAACTCATCGTTAGGAGGCCATTTGTATTTACCAGCTACATACACAATATTAGCATAGGGTGCTTCCTCTGTGAAACTGTAATTGACTACCTGATCTTCCCCAACTGTTAAAATCTCACCATTATTCGCATAAGTATGCCATAAGCCAGCAATCTGATTACCTGCTGTTGATTCTACATCGTGGTTGCCGACTGGAGCTAATAACAATCTATTCTCTACGTCAGTTATGAAATGCACAGCCTGAAAAGGTATAGTACCATTGTTGTCTATTGACCGCTTGTAGCTGAGTGCACTGTGTAATCTGATTAAGTTTCCAAGAGCCGTTAATGCGTCACAATACTTGAGGTTGATATATGGAAACTTTACGCTGTTAGGCTCTTGATATATCCAGCCGTCATTTATCCAGTATTCAGTTTTTAATCTGCTAAAGGGGTTAATGCTCTCTTGATTTCTTGGGTTGCCGCTGACTCTTGCAACGTAATCGTGGAGTACCTGTAAGACTGCGTTACTGAGTTTCTGATCTACAGTTGGATTAGCCTGCCCTATCCTTGATTGTGTCCCGAAATCGCAGTTGACAACCATTCTCTTCAAAACGGCACATACTGAATCCACAGCAGTGTAAGTTGTAAAGAATCCCTCTGTGGATGCATCTCGGTTTATTGTTTCGATGTCACCGCTGAAGACTAAAACATCATTTAGGTATAACTGGACTTTACTGTTGATTTCTGCTGGTAATGCTGTTAATTCTTCTGTTGCTGTTTTAAACGTTAAGTCCGTCACGTTGTTTTCTCTTTGTGTAGTCTGGACAGATACAATAAACTGTGTAAAGTCGTGACCGTCGATTGTAAGTTTAAGGTTTGGATGTTCATTGTCACTCATATCTACACACCCATCCCAGAACCATTCATACGGTTACTATAAGCAAGTGACCCTGCTATGCGTCCCCCAAAAGATATACCTGCAAGTAAGAACCCCGCTGGGTTACTCATTATTCCAACTTGTGCTATATCCATCATGCGTTGTAGTTGAGTTAATGCCATATTTGCCTGCCATGCCATACGAGTTAACTTTAACAAATTCTGTATAGCAATTTCTTGTTCTTTAGTACCCACAAGACCTGCTTCCTTTGCTAATAAAAGATAACCCCTAACGGCCATTGTTAGTTGCCTTGTTTGATACATAGCCTGCTTTAACTCTTGATTATAAGCACTGAAATCAATTCTCCCCTGATCGTCTTTAAAATTCGATAAATCACCAAGCTGTGCCTGTTGAGATTGCTCTGTAGTACCGATGCCAGTGGGAGCGGTAGATGAAGCCCCTAACTGTTTAAGTTGTTCTTGTATTGCCATAATAGCGGCTTTCTGAGTTAGCAATTCCTGTTTAAGTTCAAGTAATAAAATTGGTAAAGTTGTATCTTCACCCGATAACGACTTTAACGGCATTACTTCTTCTCTCCGTGGCGTATCTCGTTAAGCACTTGATCACAGGCTTCTATACTACTGTCAATTATCCGTAAAGTCTCCTTAAGATTCTCAGTAGAGGATACCCGTCCCCCGCCGAGATGTTCCTCCAATGTTTCTATCCTATCATGATGTTCAGTCAACATATTCCACTGTATCTTTTGGGAGTCTTTGATCTGCTCCATGTTACGCCATAATTCGTTAAAGATTTCTTCAAGGTGTTTTATGCGCTTTAACAGTTGGTAAGGCGAATCCTCGTAGCTGTCATCATCTTTTGTATGCAGGGGCTGTATTGGCTGATCTGGAATATAATCTGTCATTACGCATTCACTCTCTTAGATAACTTGGATAATTTTCTGAGGATAAGTTTCTGGTTATGTTCTAAACGGTTGATGCCTTCAATAATGACTGCTATAGGCGATTGTTCACTCATACCGTATCCGCCTTGCCTTTAGGTATCATTGCCTTCTGGAAACTCTGTCGATATTGCTGATCGTATTGTTCTTTATGCTGTTTACATAGGGCTTCATTGATTGAGTTTATGATTGCGTTAAGGGCATGCTGGGCACTGGTCACTTCTTTCTTACAGTAACTATCCATACTTGTTTTTGCTAACTCTTTCACATAATCGCTAAAAGCCATCTGAAGTTTATTGTGCAATTGTTTCTGTTTAGCAATCTCAGCAGTTAAGGAACTAAAATCAAATTGACTCATTGTACCGCCCTCGCTGAAACTTTAGCATTATAGGAAGCGACTGCCCCTGAAGGATTAGGTTCCTCTGAATAAGTGTAAGTTCGACCGCGTGACTCCCTTGGAATAAACTGAACTGAACCGTCACTATATTCTCTCTTCAACCAAACAAGTACTCTGCATCCTTCAGGATTAAACCACTTGTAATAGTTCGCTGTATTACTCGGTGTAAACAGCACGAGTTCTTTTGTTCCATCTTGAGCTTGTAAGAGACATTCCGTCATGAGACCTTTATTTCGTGGAATATTTACAAGACCCATTACGGTGGTCTTAACTACGGATGGAAAACTTTGTTCTTTCTCTTTTGTTTTTGTTTTAGGTAAAAGATACTCTAACATATTATCACTAAAACAGACATGTATTACTGTCTGAAAAAACTGCTGCTTTCTAGACTATGGCTATGTACTACACTCAATATTGCTGGAGAACTTTGCTAAATATTAAGTACCTGCAAAAGAAGTAATATAACAACTCAACATATCATCGCTGAGAGCTGGGACAGTTGAAATATGAAGACCTGTCCCGCTCTCTTCTATCTATAACAAATATCTAAGAAACAAAGAGAAAGATAAGGCTATACACTGTTATGTTTGTGCAGTCTGTTTGTGTCTTGCAGGTCTATTTTTAGCATATCCAACTGCAATGATTAATCCAGTTATCACGATACCTAAAACAATCCCTAAACTAAACTCAAGCAGACTAAACCCAGCTATTCTCATCTCAGTTTGATGTAGCTGGTCTGATTGTGGTGGTTGGTCTGGGGTATAGGTTGGGTTTGGTGTTGGTTCGGTTTGGTTGGGCACTTCATTGCTCTCTCTGGAGATAGTTATGGTTTGTGTGTTACTCCAGCCGCTTGTTTCACCTTCAAAAACATAATAACTAGTAAAAAGATCAGTGGTCTTATACCAAAAATATCCATGCTGTGTTTCAACTTGTACATCAACTTTGGCACCATCGGGGTAATTCTCTGTACGAATAAGTAGTGTAGTATACGTGCCATCTGACTGCTTATACCCAGCGTAGTCGGTAAAGTGGTATGGCCGCCAGTTTTGTTCATAGTAGCCTTTAGTGCGAATATCATAATATAATTCATTACCCTCTATGTTGTCAGGGCGTTTTTGGTTTTTAACCTTTATTTCTATTGCTTCATATTGTTCACGGTGGCCTGGTTGAGTTACGGTTTCTCCTGTGTAGGGGTCTATATGTTGAGTGGGTGGACTTATTTCTCTATCGACAACAACAAAGGTTAAGGTAAATTCTGGAATTGCCGGTTTCTTTGGAGTGCTCTGTGCCAGTACTTCACCAATCCAAAATATGCTTGTAAAAAGTAATGTACAGACTAACAGGGCACATATGAAGGCACTAACTATCTTTCTCATACTCTGCCACCATATAGATGTCGTTCTGTGTGAATATGTAGTTTACTCCAGCATAATAACAAACATACTTAGCAGGAGTCTGTTTCAGGGGTTTGTTTAGCTTCTGAGCACACATGGTTTATCACAACTACAGATTATGTGTGATTTGATTTAATGCTAAGTATGCGAACAGAGTGTTCAACTGTTAGACAGCCCAAATGATACCTTCAAAACTGACTCTATATATAGACTCTGTCTCTGTTTTTAGAAGTAATAAGTTAAATGCTGTTTCTGTTCAACTTCATGTTTCCTTAAAACATCTGGATATAGACTTTTAATTACTGCAAGACACCGTTTGATATGGTTAGGATAACCCTGCATGTGTTTAAGGAAAGGATGTTTGTTTTTATAATTATTGTAGGCTTCAAGCACAGAGGCTAAGATTGCTTTCTGTTCAGGTGACTTTTCATCTTTAAGATGTGCAGTGCATGGCACATTATCAAAGTCAAGTGATTCGTCATACTCGTAGGTGCATGGAACAAACCAGTTCTTAGTTGACACTGCTCCTAAGGGTATACCGTTAACAAGAACAGATGAGCCGCCTCCGTAATCAACTGAATATACTTCATTACTATTATAAGAAAAAAGAAAAGAACAGCTATCCTCCCCAATAGAGTAAAACAATTCTCTCTGCTTAGAGATCACCCCCTTATGATCTACAATGTGTATTTTGATTGGTCTAAGGTATTGGTAGGATGGGTGTCTTTTGAGTATCATTCTGATAACTTGTTCTTGTGTTCTTACAAGTCTGCCTGTCTTTTCTATTCTTGAGATTTGGTCTGGTTCTAAGTGCTCTATGCCTGTTACACTAAATACTCTGATAATATTGGGTTCGTCTGGTAAACGTTTAAGCCATTTATTTTTGATGGTACTGCTCCATACAGGTGCAGTTATACTCTTATCTTCAATGGCAAACTCTAAACAGCGTTTGTCACATCCAATTTTAGATAAGCCTGTGGTGTCATCGATGTTTCTTTGGTATAATTTGAAGTCTTTACTGTTTGCTTCTAAGGGCAAATTGTAGTAACTGTAGGAACTTGATTTGTTAGTTTCATCTCTAAAGCCTCTGTAAATATTTGATTCACCGTTGCGGCGAAGTTCATTAGCAACTGAGTAAATGTTATATTGATAACTCAAGGATGGTATCTCAGATTCTACCTTAGAGACATCAGCAACAGTGCACCATTCTAAATCATCTAGATCTTTCTGTGTAACCTTATAATAATCGTCAAGGTAAGCGATTTGTTCTTCTAATGTTCTTGATGGGGAAAAACTCACGTAAGAAGTACACTCCGTTTCTCGTTTGAACTGACCTTGCTAAGTTGTATCCTTGAGACCATTTTATTTCACTAAAGATAGTGAGAGTGCTTATTCTCTTTAAAGGGTATTGGTAGAAGGTTAGTAGGTCTCAAGGGGGTCAGCCCACAAGAGAAACTTAGCATTAGTAGTTATGTCTCTTCTGCTATAAATAAGGTGACGGTCTTGCAGGAGCAAAGTTTGCTTTCTGGATGATACAGCGTCAAAGTTCGCTTAATGGGTTGATCTGCTGGGTGTCTCTTTAGCTGAGTAGAAAAAAAAAGATGTTTAGTGTCCAGTACGAAGAGCAGAAGGAACTAAACAAGGTATTATTGGTATGCAGGTATTTGGATGTTAAATCACTAAGTTGTTACTGCGCTGTACATGCTTTTCTTTATGGTATAATCAAGGCACATAAGAAACTCTGATACCGCATGGGTTAATCCTATAAAACAAAACCTCAATACCCCATCTATGTTCTTGATAGCTACTATACAGCTCTGTGACACTGCACTTATTTGGTCTCTTAACCGCTGTAACGCTGATGCATTGCACCAGCGGTATTGTTTGTATATTTGCTGTATAAGTTTCGATAGGATAAGTTGTTTACCCCATAGGCTCGTATCGCCAATCAAGTAATGGATTTCAGGTTCTACAGTTAATGTTGAAAAGATCACTTGTTTCTTTTTGCTGTCAACTATATACTTCATGGGTTCTGTTGATCTCTGTTTTAATCGATACTTCCTGTTGTAAGATATTGCTGTTACCTGACTCATAATTATTCACTATGGAAACTTTGTTGTTTTGCAATTATTAAAACAGCAGTGACAGCCAGAGACATCCGGAATTGTCACAAAAGAAGATAGGGGAACTATTTGGACTCTCTCAACAAACTGTAAGTGATGCTATCGCAGACAACCCGACTCTACCGGTTTCCGGTAAAATCGGAAAACGTCATATACCAAAGACTAAACCTTGGAAGTATATTCCCCCAACCTACACTATCATAATAAGTGAAGAAAAGAGCAGTTCAGCTTACGGCAGTCCCCTTGACTCTATAATAAACCACGTAGAATACATCGTTGATGCTCTAAACCAAATAGTATACGAAGGAGAATTTACCCCCGAAGGAGAAGACGGTGATGTCAGTTAGTAAATGGTATAAAGGCCCAGTCACTCCTCCCGCTAAAGACACTTCACCTCCATTGAGTCTTGATGAAATAAACGCAAAGTTCGCTGAGTGTAAACATACTGAACCAGACCACAGAATTCTCCATGACAGAAATGATGACACTACCTATGAGGTCTGCCATGTCTGCGGTGTATCCAGAAAACTTGACACTAACCAGCAAGCCCAGAGCGTAAAGAAAGGTAAGGGGGGAAAGAAATGAAAGCACTTGATAACAGAAAACGAAGAATAAAGATAGCCGCTGACAGCATCAAAGCATTCGATAAAGCATGGGAGACGCGGATTCAGTACAGCAGAAAACTTCAACGTATATTGAAAAAAATCTATGATATAGGAGAGCTTACAAAAATTCATACTACACTATGCCGGCAGTTACAGGAAGACTATGATGGCGGCAGAATATTCAAAGTACCGAAAGGAACAATCTTCCCTCAAGTATTAGACAGCGGCTCAAGTTATGATGCCATAGCTAACACTGCCTACAGACAAATCCACCGTAACACTGCTTACTATCTAAACTACGGTGGAGACTTCTCTAAGATCATACCAATGCTCAATGAATGCCTCAATGCCCTTGTTACTATGTATAATACAATCATAGCATACGAAGAAAGTGAAGAACTTAAGCAGACAAGAATCAACTACTGGAATGAATAAACATGGAAGTTTTAATGAGTTCAAAAATAGTAGACATTGGGGAAATATGTCTTCCCCATACCCGCCTTCGTCCAATCAATGATGATAAAGTAAACTCTATAGCTGAATCAATGAAACAGTTTGGCCAGCTCTACCCCATAATCATTGATGACACCTACACACTAATCGCTGGTCTCCATAGATACAAAGCCTGCCTGAAGAATGATAACAGAAACATCTTATGCAAAATTGTTAAGTGTACACCTGAAGAAGCAGTCATCATTGAAATTGACGAGAACCTAAAACGCAGTGACCTTACCCAAGATGAGAAAGATTCTATGATGGCATTACGTGTTAAAACATTAGCTAAAAGTAAACAACTTAAAGAAGCTAAAACGCCACGAGTGGCGTTTGGAGAAGCCGTCAAAGAAACATCCAGAGATACCGGTGAAACCAAGCGGGCAATACAAAAAAGCTTACAGATAGATAAAATACCCGAAGACGTGAAACAACAGCCCTTCTATAGAGACCTCAATAAAAATGAAAAACTGCAGTTAGCATCAAACTTAGTTAAAGAAGAAAAGAAAAGCAGAGTAGACGAAACACAGACAGATGATTACATACAAAGAGCAATCAACAAGACATTAACAGCGAAGTACGAAAACAAGAAGAGCATAACAATTACACTCACGGGAATCTTAGCTGAATCAGTACAGGACATGGCACATAGACGCAGAGTAGAACCAGAACTTATCGTTAAAGAATTACTAAACAGAGCACTGAAAGGAGTAAACGCTTAGGTGATTACGATGGCAGTCGAATTGAAATGCTATCTATGCACAACCCCGCTCACCACTGAGAGGGAGACATCAGGAATAATACTGACTTGTGTTGTACTCGACAATAATCTCTGCCCCAAATCAGAACATAAACTTGTATTCGAAGTTAACTGTATAGTAGAAAGTGACAGGTGAACACTATGAAATTTGATAACTGTAACTTCGATCAAGACGAGTGGTTACTGAAAATAGCAAAGACTGCACGTGACTTGACACCAGAAAACAGAGAGATATTCAAAGATGAAATAAAGAGAATGGACAGCAGAGACAAAAGAAACTTAGTGAAATAAAACACTAAGTCACTGAGGCTCATGTAGCTGTATGCGGAAATTAAGAGACTTCCGCTCTGGATGATACTTCCTAAAGAGAGCATACAAGAAACAAGGCCTGCATGCAGAGACCTCTCCCCCAGTCTCTTTCCCGCAGAACACACAAAGTTTCTGTTTAACTTGGACTGCTGTGTTAGTCATCGTTACTGTCTCCCCATCCTACTATTGCACCGTAACGGACAAGTTCAGTTAAATGGTAATCAAGGTCATGTTTCTCTATACTCCCCGAATCTTTCTCTTTAATGTAGGCGCGAAGCTGTCTCATATCATCATAGCTTAAAGTAAAAGTAAACTCGTAGAGGTCAGGTAAGTCTCTATGTTTTGATTTGATTAGCTTGCCAATATACCCCTTTGCCCGCTCTGCCTTCTGTTCACGCTGATAGTCCTTTAAACTTTTAACATAAGCACGAACCGTATCTGCCACTGCTAAATCTAATACGTCCTTTCTTGTTCCCTCTAAGTCACTGAGTGTGCATGCGAGTTTAAGCTGAAGTGTGCGCTGTTCCTCTATTGTAAAGTTATGTTTTCGCAGAATAAATGAACTAAGTTCGTGTTTGTCGAAGAAATCGAGTACATCGTTATCGTATTTGAAATCAAGGTTAAGTGCTGATGTTTTCTTTTTAGCTGGCCGGCTCCTGCCATCTTTCCCTTTTCGACTTCCCACCGTGGGAAGTTGATTAGTTTCTTCAAGGTCTCTTCTAACTCTGCCAACGGTTGTGTCACTAACTCTTAATTTGCCGGCAACAGTATTGTTACTCTGGTTTGGGTCTTTTTTCAGTTCTTTAGTGATAAGCTCTTGCTTCTCTTCATTGGTTAAATGCCGCCTGTTTCGGTTAAGCGTCTTTGATGCTTCACGTTTCTCTCCATCAGAAGCATTTAACATAACATCAATGTCTTCGTCTGCGAATTCTAAATCTAACTCTTTAGCTATCCTGACTCGGTGATGGCCATCGATTATGTTTCCTTCTTCATCTATCAGAATCCGTGACTTTTCCCATTTGGATTTAATTCCTGTACTAAGCTCATTATACTCAGCAGTGGTAAGATCTCGTTCTGTCTGGTATCTGTTATCTAATTGGTCTTCATCGAATTTCTTTTGGAATAATGCCTTCGCTCGTGTTTCAGCTTCACTCATTTTCTATCCCTCTTCTCTCCACTGCTATACTGAACATCTTTATGGAAAACTCCATCGTTATACAACTGAATAAAAGACAACATTTGGCCCCTATCATGAAAACATAACACGAAAACACATTTCTCATCAACAAATTGGTGAGTTATAGAACCCCCATTATTTGATAAGAAATGCACAAGGTCAAGTAAACCATAATCGGTTACGCCTAAACAGAAGGGTAATACTGTTTGTGTGTAGAGATGGGGATTTTTGTATAGTTTCTCTATAGCAGGTTTAGAGGTTTTCCTTGCACCTATAATTATCTTGTATAGACCATATGCGAAGAATATGTCAGCGTCTTTAAACACTGGAGGCTCAATGTTTGCTATTGCTGTTTTCCATAACTGGTTTCCTTCAGTGGTTTTGGGGGTATCTATAGGGTATTTTCCTGTAACACCGTTTGGTGATGTAACGGTTTTGTATTTTGGTTTATCCATTTACTCTACACTCCATAAACAATTGCTGTATGCTGATTTGTCTTCTGCTGGTTCACTGGACTGGTGCTCTGGGTTCTGTTCTGCTGTGGAATCTTTGCTGATTTCACATAAATCCTCTTTATGGTAGAATTGTTTAGTGCGTCTATTGTACTCACAGCCAAGTTTCTGTTTAGCTTTGAAGATCAGCATCTCAGCGATTTGGATGTTAAAATATAACTCGACATCGTCTGGACATAAAGATTCTACAGGGCACTTCTTTGTCTGAGCTGTTAACTGTAATAAGATCTCATAGTTGGTTTCACTGATTATAGCAGAAACTTTACGGTTAAAACAGCGTTTAGGGTAGGGACGCTTGTTTGACTGGTGCAGGATACGTACTCCGCTCATTTGGCTTCTCCCCCCTCTGTTTTGCAGTGATGTATTTCCCCGCAGAAGGGACATTTCATTCCTTCTTTCTTTCTTTTGTCTAAGATTTCTTGTCTTTGTTTCTTGTACCATCTCATCTGCTTGGATAGTCCATCATTATAGATTTTTGGTCTAGGCATATTATTTAACCTAATAGGCTAAAAGTAAAATCTAGATATAAGACTATATTATTGAAATCGGAATATGTCTAGAATAGTCAAATAGAGAATAGTACTGTTAGTGCCGCAGTGAACAATCATGGAAGATTGAACGGCACTAACAGCAACCTACACTTACACTGCTAACAATATTAACTTTATAGAAAGAAGAGAAGATTATTTCCTAAGTTTCTTCCTTAACAAAATACGTTCCCTATTCTGCAGATAATAATTCCTATTGTACCTACTGCGTTTCTGTTTATAGTTCACATCACAAAGTTTCTCATGATCACGTTCAACATGTCTCTCGTTATGATGCTTAGAGTAACTTGGGTTGTTGTGCCAATAGGTTCTACGCTGTTGATTATGAATTATCCTGTCAGCCTCATCCACAGCACATATCACCATTCCGTCCCTTCAGCCTCTAACTCATCAAATAACTGCTGATTATCCAAATATTCTTCTTCGTCATCATCACAGTGTTTAGAAGGTCTGCCTCGGCTTCTGCTGTTGTCTGCAAAGTTTCCACCGCTGTCATCAATTAATTTCCCTTCAGAAGTAATTGTGTAGGATGTAGAAACTTGGCTGTTATCAACAGTAGAGACTTGGTTACGGTCAACAGTTTTAGATCTAAAGAGCCTCTTAATATAATTCCATAACTTCACTGACACACACCTACATATCAAGCCCTAATACATTACATAATTTCACTTGTGCACTAAATACCCTGCCGCCTAATTCGTCCAAGTTTATTCCATAATAGTTGCGGACAAACACACTTTTACCAACACGTCCAGAACAGCAGTCGATCTCTTCCGCAAGCAGTCCATTGTTACGCATAAACGTGTTATTGAAAGACCGTAACTCCTTAAACCTGAGCCTCTGCTTTGCCCTCCCAAACCTGCAATGCAGAGCCGGATAAGTAACCTGATCACAGAAGCTTATTTGATCAATAAGGTCTTGGCTGACAAAGCTGATGAAACAGTTCTTAGTGCTACGCAAAAACTTAGGAAACTTATAATGCTCCAAAACACGACTCCCCGCATTATAATAATCACCAAGTTCACCGCACTGACTAAGCTCTCTAATCATATTGAAACTCTCAACAGCTTCAGCAACACGCAGACCAGTCACGCATAGAAACTTTAAGAAAACAAACTCGGAAGCAGTTAACAATGGTTTAATGCCGGCAACATAATCAGGTAAGTCACTATGCTTTTTACTCAACATCGAAACAAACCCCTTGAAGCTGGTGTTATGATTAACAAATGTAACAGCATGCTGACGAAGCCTCAGTCTATACTCCTCGTATTCACCAGTAAACTTAGCGTATACAGCACAAGCTTTGAGGACATTGTTGCGGTGCGACTCAGGGATAGAAAAGAATAAACTGGGATTCTTATAGCAGGCATCGTAGCGCTTAATCAAACTTAACTGATAACGCGCATAACCCCTGTCTCTATACTTCTGCTCTAAATAATTCAGGTATCCGTTTGGGATAACTAACTGGTTTAAACAGAATGGGCCAAGTTTAGGAGGCTGGTGCTCTTTGCGTGGTTGCCGATGGTTACAGCATCCAATCCGTGCTGAGCTACTCGCCCACTGCTAAACTCAGTAGATGTTTTATTTTCTACTGGTTCCATGATTATTCACAGCAACTTAGCATTATTCAAGTGATATTAACATTATTGCAGGTTAGAAGTGATTTTTTATATCAATAGAGACAGCAACAACACCCCCGAAAAGGTACATAGAGAAATAACTTTACTATAATACAACAACAAAAACAAACAATAACACTATAGTAACTAAATTAATTTTTTATTACACACAGTACGGGTACCCCTTTTCTCTTTTTCGACATTGATTCGGCGTTTTCTGTGATTACTGGGTTAGTTACTATCCTATTGGAGGGCTTAGGCAATGTCTGCTATACAGCGTTGTTAGCTGTTGCTCTATTTGTTAAAGAACTACTATACCACCGCACCGAAGAACAACTTAAAATAATGGATGAATGCCTTGTGCCGCCGCGATGATGGCAACTTTGGGAATAATTGATGGGGGCTTTATGGAAGCTTTGTAAGTATAGTCACCATGTGGCACAGTGATTGGTATACAGACAATAATTAACCAGCGCCCGAAGCCGAATCAAGTGATGTGTCTGTGACCGCTGCATCGATGAATAGAAAGTTAGACTGTATAGGCGAAGCATCTGCTTAGACTAAGTTATCATTACAGGGACTTTCGAAAAACATTATGCTCTAATTACTGAAAGAAGTTCATAGCTTGGGTAAAGCTACCCGTGAAGCTGTTATGAAAGCATCCACATTGCCTTTGTTGTATATGGTTTAAGTTCATTAATCGTCTCTTATGCCGTTGTGAGGCACAGTCGTCTTATCAGCGGGAGTCTTTTTAACTCTTTTCTAAATTGGCACGTTCGCTTAATGATATTGTCCACTGAGTGTCTAACAACTGAACAGCTTGTTCGTGTACTTAGCATTAAATCAAATCACCCATAATACTTAGTTGTGATAAACCATGTGTACTCAAAAGCTAAACAAACCTCTGAAACGAACTCCTGCTCAGTATGTTTGTTATTATGCTGGAGTAAACTACATATTCACACAAAATCACATCTCTACGGTGGCAGGGTATGAAAAAGACCGTTAGTGCATTTATATGTGCCCTATTAGTATGCACATTACTTTTTACAGGCATAATATATATTGGTGATGTGCAGGTTCAAGCTGCTTCAAAGAAACCTGCTATTCCAGAATTTACAGTGAAATATGCGGAATACCCCTTCACTATGCCAGATGTTGAGTATGTAGATCCCTACACAGGAGAAACTTGGATTAACAAGGGTTATCAAGGAGTAATGCCAACACTCGAGCTTGTTATCAAAAATCCACGTGGTTATTCCGATATATGTTATAATGTTAGATACAAAGGACACTATGAAACCTCCGATACTGGTGAGGCATGGCATGAAGTATTTCCCCACTCAGAGATTGGAGGAGGACTAGACGGTGGATTCCCTGCCCAGTCCGGTTTGGAATATACAACAATATTATTCAACTCCAGTATATACCCCTCATGCATAAGCAATGGATATGTGGGTACTAGACAGTATCCTTCTGTCCCTGTTCCAGGTGGAACGATTGATATCCAAGTAGAGGCAATGGTTTTTACCCTTAAGGAGGATTGGAATCCTATTCTAGGGTTTTCTAACTTTTATATTGTGGATGAACGAAGTGGTTGGAGTAGCACAAAAACCCTAACTAGACCCACATCTAACAATGAAGTACCCAATCAAAACAAACCAACACCAAACCCAACTTATGCCTCAGACCAACCACCTCAAACAGACCAATCATCACAGCCTGAGATGTCAATAGCTGGATTTAGTTTGCTTGAGTTTAGTTTGGTGATTATTCTATGCACTACTCTGCCGGTGTTGATTGTTGCACTTATCTATACAAGAAAAACAGCAAGACACAAACAGACTACACAAACATAACAGAGCATATCCTTTCCTATTGCTCTACCATTTCATTTTTCCCTTAACAGCTAACGGGTATAGAGAGAAGACTCCTATACAGAGTGCTAAATAACACAAGTTAGCTAAAGCCATTGAGGAACAAAAAGCTAAAGCAAGAGAGGAATCTACACAAAGGTCAGATAAATACACTTTTTTGTAACGCTGTGGGTGGTAAAAAGGAAAAAGTAGTTGCTAAACTGTTTTGTTACGTGCGTTGCACAGTTTAGCGGTTTTGCGAAGTTGTATTGGCTGTAGTGGCTAATCTAGTTGCGGTGGTTTTTGGGTTTTTGTTTTGTTTTGTTGTTGAGTGTGTTTAGAGGAATGAGGCTTGGTAGCATTCTTCATGTCTTAGGGCGGTGCATTTTCGGGTTGCGACTCTTTGTCCTTCTAGAATTGGTTTGTGGCATATTAGGCAACGAAGTTGTCCCTTCTTTTGTATCCGCACAATGTGTCTGTGGTTTAACACATAATGGTTGGTTGGCACATCTCTCACCATGTTGTGGATGTTTGTTAAAATGTAAAAGCATTTTTGTCCAGGTTTCTGGACTAAGGCTTAGTCAAGGTTTCTGGACTAACTTTTTTCCCTGTTTTTCGCTCTATTTTGGTCTTTTGCTGTTTGTTGTTTGTTGTTGGCTGTGTTTTTGTGGGGTTTTTCTTTTTGTTAGGTGTTTAGTTTGTTGGGTGATGGTTGGTTTTTTTTTGGGTTTTGGTGAAGCTTTAATAGGTGTGTTTTGTGTTTGTTTCTCGATAATCTATGGCAAAGCCAATCTGTCAAGTTTGTGGTCAAACCTATCGTGGAATTGCTTTGTTCACTGTGCAAAATGGTCGCGAGGTTGAGGTTTGTCCTGCTTGTTATAAAACCTTGGATGCGGAGTATCGGAAAAATAGTTGTTTGGCTTGTGTGTTTTTCCATATGGGGAATTGTGAGCTTTTTGGCACTGAGCTTGATGAGCCCTATGTGCAGAGCGCACGATGCGAGTACTTTACAACTAGTAAAGATGCTGCGGTTGTAACTGAGATGAAAAACAGGGCTACGGCTGCACGTAAGGCGTTTAAAGAGAAACCTGTTGAACATTTAGGTCTTGAGGGTCTTATTGCCGAGTTGGGCAAGCGTGGTCAGATGCTTACCTACTTCTGTTGTCACTGCGGAACAGGCCTAAAGATTGGTGCTAAGCAGGAAATCCAGAAAACCTGTCCAAACTGCAAACGTGACTTATCAGTTATTGATTTGGAGAAGTTAATCAGCCAGCATCTCTAAGTTTTGTTTGACAAACCCCAAAGGGGTAACTTTACTCTTCTCTTATCTTCTTCTTCTGGTGTGTGGTGCATTGGGGGCGGTTTGTCTTATTTGGTGGTTTTTTGTTTAGTGCTAAACTTTTGGCCTTCTGAGGCGGGAGTAAACTATTTATCTTAAGCGGATTAATCGGAGCCGTGAGATTTGATTAACTTGAGTGAAAAATTGGTTTCAAGAACTGTTTTTTTGGTTGGTATACTTGCGGCGATTCTTATTGCTTGTACGGTTTCGGCTTTGGCATCTACTCAACTGTTCACGGGTTCCACAGGTCCAGAAGGACCTCAAGGTTCACCCGGACCCAAAGGCGATACCGGTCTAACTGGTGCTCAGGGTCTTCAAGGTGCTACTGGTTCAGCCGGAGTTGCTGGAGCCACTGGAGCGACAGGCGCCACCGGAGTTGCTGGACCCACAGGACCAGCAGGACCCGCCGGTAAAGACGGAAACACTACCCGCTATGTCATAGAAGGTACCTTTGATGTAACCCCAGACGGTGACCTAACCAAACATGATGTAGCCGCTGAAAGCGTAGGTTTTCTTGATTACGTCTATCATTGGAAGAAAATTGATGTTCCGCAGCTTACCTTATCTGACATGCCTTTGGTGACTGTTTATGTGCGGAGTGTTTTTGATAGCGGTGAGAGTGGTTCGCAACCTATGTTGTTATGGAAAGATCATGCTTGGGGTTCTTCTTCTGTTATAGATGCGGGTGCGGTTATCTATGATGAAGGCTGTGTTTATATACTCTATAAAATAGTTCTCACACCATCCCAAGGTGACACCTACACTCTGTCCGTTTCAACCGGCGAATACAACATAGTGATAGTCAAATAGTATAAGTCAATTTGAACGGTGTTCAAGTTGCCTTTTTTCTTTTTCTTTTTTGTAATTAATTACCAATTGCTAAGCATGTGTTTTTGATTGATTGGTTGATGATAATGTTTTTATGTATTTGGTTCCTTTAGGCAACTGAGTGCGCTAAACATGAGGATACGCATCCTAACCTTTTCTTCGGAACGTATTGTAGAGTTTTTACAGGGCAAAACTTGCAGTTTTGCTTCTAGTCTTCCAGAGGATATAGAACTTTTAGATATGAAAATGGATTTACTAAACCGCCAGATTGTCCTCATAGTTAGAAGCGACAGCTTTGAGGACATCACTGAAGGTTTACCCTTTCCCGAAATTAATCTAACCACAACTACAACTACAACCACAACAACTAAGGCTGTTCCTCAGCAGTCAGTTGCTGTAAAAACAGTAGCAGTTGATTTGGTGCAAAGAGTTGGACCCAAACCTGCATCGGTATCGTCTCAGTCGGTATCTTTAACATCTAAGCCAACTCAGCCCTCGCTTAGTCGATATGCGTCAAAGATGGAAAATGAGTTTAGTTCTGATCAGCGTAAACTTCTTAGCTTTACGGTCAAAGAGGATTGTGTGGTTGTAAAGCCAGTGGTGTTTCTTAAAACGGAGTGGGAAGATATTAACGAAACAGTGAGAAGTCTTGGCGGCAGATGGGTTAAAGGCGCCATCATTAGCTACTGGGAAATCCCTCTACAATAAAATACGCTGATGTTGTTGCTTTTATTGTATATCCGCTATAAGTTACTTGCCTATTTAGCGATTATTTAATTTGATGGTTTGGTTGGTGGGTAGTGTTATAAATGGTGAGTGGTTAGTGGCTCAGTGTTTTTTCAAGAACATTGATAGAGCCGTTTTTGCCTAGTCGGAGTTGTCTTTCGCCTTTGAACATAGCAACATGGGCATTTTTGACTTCTATGCAGTCGCCGCTGTGTATTGTGTTAATTTGTTGGTCCCAGAGGCATAATAGAATTCGTCCGGTGTCATCTTGGATTACGGCATTTGAGACAATGGCGTTATCTCGGAATTGTGTGTGGACCTTTGAGGGTTCTGCTACTTCAACAACTTCGGCGGATACGTTGATTTTTTTCATGCCGACACGGAGGTCCTCAATTTTTATGTGTGTAGGTGCAGGGTTTTGTCTTGCGATTTCTCTGCGTACTCTACCGGTATCCATTGAACTGTCAAAGGATATGTCGCTTCTTGTAAGTGTGCTTAGGGGTACTCTGAATTGTGCGATGACTTTGCCCTCTTTTGTTAACAAAAAGATTGCTTGGTCAGCTACGCTGCCGCGGTATTCCACCATCAAGTCTCCCACTGACTTTTTGCCCTCATCTTTGGATTGCCCAAGAGTTGCAAAAAGCTCAGATGGGTAAACGTCATGTTGTGCCGAGATAAAGGCAAGTTGATCTTCTAGTGTTGGCTTTTTTGGTTTCATTTTTATTTTTCTCCCCCTTTCGGTTAGTTTGGAGAATTTTCTGAAAAGAGCAAATTAACTGGAGAAATTTACTTTTTCCCGATTAAATTCTGCACTACTCAATACTACATGAGCCTATATAGGTGTAACTCTAAAAATAACGCAAAACTCACAATAAACCCCTAGAAACTACGTTTATGCAATAATACCGACAAGCCAAAACACAGAAAACCTGCGATGCATATACCTATTTAGTCTATTTCTATTTTTTGGTGTTATCCAATGGCAAGTCTTGATACGTTAAAAAACTATACCAAAGTTAAGCTCAAAAACCTCGACAAATGCTTCTATCCCAAAATCAACATAACCAAGGGTCAAATTATTGAATACTATATTAAACAAGCACCCAAAATTCTCCCCCTAATCGCTAATCGCCCCCTAGTTTTAACTCGCTACCCTAAGGGTGTAGATGATGGGCATAAATTATCTTTTTTTGCAAAAAATGCACCAAAAGGCACCCCCCAATGGGTTAAAACCACTCCCATATATTCCGTCTCAACCAAGCGCAACATCAACTATATCATCTGCAACGACCTAGATACCTTGGTTTGGCTGGCCAATCTGGCCGCACTTGAAATCCACATGCCCTTCTCCACCATAAATGAGCTGAACTACCCCGATATGCTCTTCTTTGACATTGACCCTGAACCACCCGCAACCCTCCACGATGCCGTCGAGATTGCACTGCTTCTCAAAGACAAACTCACCCACATAGGCCTAACCCCATTTGTGAAAACCTCAGGCAAAAAAGGCCTCCACATAGTCGTACCAATAGTGCCCAACTGGCCATTTGAGCAGACAAGAGCATTTGTTCACCAACTCGGCATCGAATTAGCCAAAGAAAACCCAATCGTCGTCTCCGAATTCAAAGACACAAAAACCCCTGGCAAAGTCTTTGTGGACTATCTCCAAAATTCTCCCATGCGCACCATGATTATCCCCTACAGTTTGCGCTCCACCCCTACAGCCACAGTTTCAACACCCCTACAATGGCATGAAATCCAAAAAAACCTCGATTCTTCAGATCTTAACCTCTTTAGCGTAACCCAACGCAACACTGAGCCCTGGCAAGACTTATTTAGTCACCAAAAACCCCTGTGCTATCCAACAACTTAGCTAACCCTTAAAAGCAAACTTGCGCTCTGGCTATTAATTATCGGTAATTGGTATGCAGTATCGTTATGTTCCTAAAAATGGTGATCTGTTATCAGTGCTTGGCTTTGGATGCATGAGACTCCCCCTCAAAGATAACGCGGTTGATGAGCCTCGTGCAATTAACCAAATCCGCTTAGCCATAGACAACGGAGTGAACTATGTCGATACCGCCCTGCCCTACCACCAAGGGGAAAGCGAAAAAATTCTAGGCAAAGCCCTCCAAGACGGCTACCGTGACAAAGTCAAAGTTGCAACCAAACTCACCCCTTTTATGCTCCAAAAACCCGAAGACATGCCAAAAATGCTTGACAAACAGTTAGAGGCACTCCAAACAGATCACATCGACTACTATCTGCTTCACGCCCTAGACGGGTCTTTCTGGAAAAAAATGCAAACTTTTGGTGCTCTGAAATTTCTAGAGCAAGCTCAAAAAGACGGCAAAATCATCAACCAAGCCTTCTCATTCCATGGCTCACTTGGAACCTTTAAAGAAATTATCCAAGCCAACGACTGGGCTATGTGCCAAATCCAATACAATTACCTTGATGAACAACTCCAAGCAGGTACCGAGGGCCTCCACTTTGCGGCAACTCATAAACTGGCAGTTGTGGTTATGGAACCTCTGCGAGGCGGCGGATTAGTCCAAAAACTACCCCTGACTGCAAAACAATTCTTTGATAATGCCCCAGTAAAGCGGAGTCTAGCTGAGTGGGGTTTGCGCTGGGTTTGGAATCACCCCGAAGTAACAGTTGCACTCTCAGGCATGAATGATGAAACCCAAGTGACTGAAAACCTAAAAACCGCCCAAACCGCCCTACCCAACACCCTAACCCCAAACGAATTAGGCCTAATTACCCATGCCGCTGAAGCATATCGGCAACTCCTAAAAGTTAACTGCACGGGCTGCCAATACTGCTTGCCCTGCTCAAGCGGCGTAAACATACCCAGTAACTTTCAAGTATACAACGACCTCTCCCTTAACAGCGACCCTCTGCCAGCACTAAACATGTACAACCTCTTTCTCAAAGGCGTACTAACCGGTATTCGTGCAGATGCCGCCCTTTGCAAAAAATGCCTCCAATGCATCAAGCGTTGCCCACAACACATAAACATCCCCGAAAAACTTGCCGAAGTCACAGAGGAAATAGAACAAGCCAACGCGAAAAAGTAGCTTCAAACGGCTCGGTTTGCTCTCTGATGCCATAGAGTAGTCGCAAAAACCATAAACACCTATCAATGCTTGTCTAAACGAGCTGTATTTTGCTTGCTTTGCTAAAAACTATTTTGAAATATGTTGGTCTTCAAAAAGGTTAAACCTTTGAAATTTCATATTATAGATGTTTTTGGAGATATGTTTTTGGGCTTAGAACAAGAGGCGCCGCCGCAAATCAAAAAAGTTAGTGCATCGGTGTCTAATCGCTCGATTTGGTCAGGAGCTATCACAATTGGTTTAGTTAACGTGCCTGTCAAGTTATACGCAATGGTTTATGATAAAGGAGTGTCTTTTCGGTTTCTTCACAAAACCGATGGACAACCCATAAAATATGCCAAGGTGTGTACCAAGGAAGATAAAATCATACCCTGGAATGAGATTGTCCGCGGCTATGAGGTCAGCAAAGATGAGTACATACTCTTTGAGCAGCAGGAACTTGAGGCTGTTCGACCGGAATCTGATAAACGTATCCGCATAAACAAGTTTGTTGACTATTTTTCTGTTGATCCCATATATTTCGAGCGCACCTATGCTCTTTTGCCGGATAAAAGCAAAGAGGCCTACAGTTTACTTCTAAATACCCTTGAGCAAACTAACAAGGCAGGTGCGGGTCGTATAACCCTGCGCACCAAAGAATACCCCGCACTGCTTCATACATACAAAGGGGCTTTGGTGCTAACGACTCTGCGCTATGCCTACGATGTGGTTGACCCCCAAGACTTTGAGGCTCTCCACGGATTAGTTACACCCCAAAAGACGGAATTGGATTTAGCCATAAAAATTGTCTCCGCTCTCTCAGGGGACTTTGACATAGCCGAGTTCGAAGACACCTATCAACAACGCATACAAGAATTAGTTAACAAAAAACTCAAAGGCGAAACAATCAGTGTGCAAACCCCTCCCAAAACCGAAGCCAAAAACCTCATGACGGCGCTACACGAGACGCTAAAACAGTTGGAACAAAAATGACCCGCCATATCTACAAACCCATGCTAGCCAAAGCCATACCCGCCGCGTTTTCTGATGCAAATTGGCTCTTTGAGATTAAATGGGATGGTTTTCGTGCCATAGCCTATGTGGAGACCCCTTTTAGCTTAAAGAGTCGTAGCGGCAAAGAACTAAAAAACACCTTTCCTGAACTCACTGAACTAACCCGCTTAACCAACAACAGCAACATAGTGGTAGATGGCGAAATCATCGCTATACAAAACGGCAAACCTGACTTCCAAGCTCTGTTAAAACGAGGTCAAATCGTTCAAGAAAAACAACCCATGCGCTCAAATACGTTGGCTCCTGTGGTCTACATAGTTTTTGATATCTTGGAAAAAAATGGTCAGTCACTCACTAATTTGCCGCTCATAGAGCGCAAAAAAATCCTGCAGACGTCTCTTGGGGAAGGTCCACATGTTATCCTCTCGGATTTTATCCAAACCAAAGGCGAAGCCTACTATCAACTAACCCTAACCAAAGACTTAGAGGGCATTGTGGCAAAACAAAAAAGCAGTCGCTATGAAGAGGGTTTACGAACCGGAAGCTGGCTTAAAATTAAGCGGTTAAAAACCTGTGACTGCATAATTTTTGGTTACACCCAGGGTAGCCAATCCCGAGCCGCAACCTTTGGTGCACTGTTGATTGGGGTGTATGATCTGCAGTCTAACCCAGTTTACTTGGGCAAAGTTGGCACTGGATTTAATGCACAGATGCTTAGAAATTTGAAAGATAAATTTGAAAAAATAAAAACAAATGTTGCTCCTTTCAAAGCGGAGTCGGGCGATGTTATAACATGGTTGCAACCCCTTCTTGTTTGTGAGATTCGCTATCAAGTTTTGACTCCCGATACCAAGTTGCGTATGGCCCGGTTTCAACGCTTAAGAGACGACAAACTCCCAACTGAGTGTACAGTAGCCCAACTAATCGAGGAAAAACCATGAATATACCCCATTTGGATCTTTCCGAGTATTCCTCCAAGAGAGATTTTGAAAAAACCCCTGAACCCCTAGGCGGCCAAAAAAAGAGTACCAAGCTCATCTATGTTATTCAGGAGCATCATGCCCGGAGGCTTCACTGGGATTTACGCCTAGAAAAAGCGGGGGTGCTCAAAAGCTGGGCAATCCCAAAAGGCATCCCCGAAGCCCCCAAAATCCGTCACTTAGCCATAGAAACTGAAGACCATCCCTATGACTACGCCAGCTTTGAGGGCACCATCCCCCAAGGTCAGTATGGTGCAGGGCTTGTTAAAATCTGGGATAGCGGACAATACACCCCCAAAGTATGGGAGCCAGACAAAATCGAGGTCAAACTAGATGGACAACGTCTACATGGCAACTATGTGCTGGTGCGTCTCAAAAAATCTGAAAACCAAAAAAACTGGTTGTTGCTCAAAGCCAAAGACACCTAAATTTTGGCTCATGGTTGTATGGTTGGTTTGTAAGTAGTTGTTTGACTACCATAACACTAATCTGCACGGAGACGTTAAATTGACTAAAGATACTAACCAATATAGGTGATTGGATGTTTTTTATGCAGGTTCAGCAGCATGGTGACAATTTCTCTTATCTGGTGGCTGATGAGAAAACCAAAGAGGCAGCGGTAATTGATTCAAGCTACAACGCTGATTTAGTAATCAAAATTGTGAAAGACAAAAATTTTATCCTCAAATATCTCATCAACACTCATGGCCATTCCGATCATACTGTGGGAAATGCGGAACTTTGTTCTATATTTGGAGCAAAAATAGCGGCCCATAAACAATCTAACCCTACCGGTGATATCCAACTTGAAGATGGTGAAACATTAACTATTGGCAAAATACCTCTAAAAGTGATCTATACACCTGGACACACTCCTGATGGTATATGCCTCTTAGTTAACAATCAAAAACTCTTAACAGGTGACACTTTGTTTGTGGGTGAATGCGGTCGAACAGATTTACCGGGGGGTAACGCAAAAAACCTCTATGATAGTCTCTTCAATAAACTCATGAAACTAGATGATAGTGTAGAAGTTTACCCCGGACACGATTATGGTACTGCTCCTTTTTCAACTATTGGCACCGAGCGCAAAACAAACTATGTGCTTCAACCCCGTAGTGCTTTGACCGCATTATAAATAAGTGTTGATTGTATATGTTAACACGTGCTTAGTTATGAATAAAAAGTACAGTGTTAACTTGACCAAAGATGAGCGTTGGATAATTTTTGAGACAATTA
>Ga0123354_10001878_pt1 | contig 26629 bp, 9 predicted proteins | sample TergutLab28metaG_2_FD_97872 | JGI IMG/M metagenome (GOLD analysis project Ga0123354, IMG submission 97872) | Labiotermes labralis P4 segment gut microbial communities from Petit-Saut dam, French Guiana - Lab288 P4 | ecosystem: Host-associated > Arthropoda: Insects > Digestive system > Gut ...
CCACCACCACCACCACCACCACCACAGTCGTCGTCGTCGCCGTCGTCGTCATCGTCATCATAATCATCATCATCATCATCATGTCTAAACCGTTCCGCTCCAAAAGTACTATTTAAAAGAATTAATAATTTCTTCAAGTGCATTCCGCACAGCACTTGAAGAAAATTTTCCATTAATTGCTTAGTATCTAAATTAGTGCAAGCGATCTTGTACTGTACATACTCACGGCCAACACACATTAAATGATAGCAGGTAACAGCCAAAATTATCGATATGCTATAATTCCCTCAAATCTTCTCTATGTGCATCAAGTCACAAAACCGCCAACTTCCTTTGTGTCCTTGTGTCACTGTTACCTTAAGAGTGACCATATAATTTGTTTAAAATGAAGTTAAATGTAGTAATCATTTACATCAAAATGCCAAATAGCTCTTAATGTGTCAAGTCATTAACATGTATTTTCCTTGACCGTCACAATAAAAAAATTAAAAATAAAAATCATATTAGGCAACCACGCCGACAAATTCCAAATCATTCGTTTCATCATCAGGGATTATACACAATACTTAAGAGTTTATAGTTTAAAATAAGTGTAAAATTATTTCGAAGATTCATCAGGATATTGGCACATCTTGTTCCTATAAAAGGCTTTTCTTATGTACGAATTAAAATCATTAGAAAATCAAAAGACATATTATATCCAGAGCAGTCTAAATTGCTAATTAGACATTTATTTATAAAGTAACGACTTTTCTGTGCTGTTTACTACGTGCAGCTATTGTAGTTACAAGTTGACTTCTTTTTGATTACTTTTTAGTCGCCATGTACGACTAATACTCTGACAATCAGATCTAAGTAGGTGAATTAACAGTGACAAATACATACAGGAAATAATCAAAATATGCAAATGAAATGCAATCAGTAAGTAACGACCACAGATCCATATCGTCTACGTGACGGGAGTGACTTGACATATCCGTACTAATAGTAAAAATAATGTAATGATTTTAAAAATCAAAGTTAATTTATCAAATTTGTTGTTTACCACATAGGGAGATTAGAAGTACAGCTGAACTCTTTCTTAATCTCGGCACTAGATGTGAGTGACCAGCTTCATGACCCGGCCGCTTTAATCCAGGAAAAAGAACCCCCGAGAGCCAACGAAATGAGGAGGGCCACCCTCCTGATTAGACTGTCCTGCCTTCCTAATTTTATAAGCAAAGTTTGAAGTTTTGACTTGAATTTAACATGACAGTACTTCCTTGTTGGATCTCACAGCAATTTTACTGGGCTGTAGATTAGACAAGGGTTTTCTGCACAAAGCAAAACTGGCTGCATAACGTTTACAGGGGAGGCGGCAGTAGATGGCGGTAGTGGTGTTGGAGCAACTGTCACTGACAACACCAACCCCTAACTAATGACCAGGCGATAATATAACACAGCCATTGAGCCTGTGACTCTACAGGGCTTCTCATAAGTGAGCTGCCTCGAGATCCGACCATGTGTCACTTCGATGTAGCGTTTCGCTGTTACAAAACATTGCTTCTGTCTCTATTGTAATAGCTAGCTTAAAATTCCATAAATTGGTATCACATGGTACAACTGCACGAAGCCGTCTAACAAACCCGAGCGTACAGAGACTTTTATTTCAAAATAATTTAATATCCTTGGTTCGCAAAGTGGCAGGCTCTTGTGAGCAAATAAAAAGACCACCTAGTTTTGTAAAAGAAAGGTAACGTTCTGACCACCTGCGCAACCATCGATTTCACAAGCAACAATCTAAAATACTAAGAAAGTTGTAATTGAAATAAAAGCAGACAAAACTAGTAAATTCATGTCTCAACAACTGATTTCATAAAAGAATCATAGGTGTAGACAAATGTGTAGGAAATGTCCAAAATTTCTTACGTTACTGAGTGACAAAGAGTGAAAATTACATTCACGAGAACATTTAGATTATACTCGGGAGAGGCTCACTACCGTTCAGTTCAGTACCTCTTTAGTATCTCCATATTCTCATTTGGAACTATAGTAAGGTTACGGGGCTCCCATGATTCGATACGGTGCAAAAATGGCCTGTCCTAATCAAGGCCTAGGTGCATCGGGGCTAAGAGGTCCCGAACCCAAATGCAAATCAATCAATCAATCTCCATATTCTATCAAAGAAGTGGTCACGGTTGGTTGAGCCACTGCGCTACAAGATGGAATGTCGCGGGTTCGTTTCTCGATCGTGTCACTTGAATTTTTCATTGACATAATTCTTCCGGCCGCACTAGGACCTGAGTTCGACTCAGCCGCTAACAGAAATGAGTACCAGGAATATTTCCTGTCGGTAAAGGCGGCCGGTATGTATGGCTGACAACATTACCATCTTCATTTGTCGACTGTCTTGAAATATGAGAGCCTCAAGCTCCTGGAACCCTCAGGGCCTGTCCAGGGATTGTTTACCTTCATCTATCAAAGAAAATAAAAAATAAAATAAACAAACATGTGAGCTGAAATTGGTTTCCGTAAATTTGAACATTTTTCTCTTGTCTTAAGGTGGGAACAGAGACAATAAGTTCGAGGAACTGCATACTATTTCAAAGACCATAGTTTTTTGTGCTAGCAACATCTATCGACATAGGAATTATTTAATTTGCATTCAGCAGTTCTCATAACCTATGGAAAAGCATTTGAAACAAAAGATGCAGCTGAAGATTCGAATCTTTTTGGACAAATTTGCCAGCCGACACGACTTCACTCCAGTAATACCGGCGTGAGCATTGCAAATATTAGATTATCTAAACCTTCGTACATTTCACTATGTAGTTTCAGCGATTCTTTGAAAAACAAACGGCTTTCCGGGTAACCCATAATGTTCGATCATGAAGCTGGGATAATTAAAGGCCAATACTGCGAACATTAAAATCTTCAGTTAACTTTTGATTAAACCCCTCAAAACCAAATTTAACCGAAAATCTTTGCATAAGTTCGGAACTTAAACAAGTCCTGAGAAGAATGTAAACAATCTCCCTAACAAGCAGTTTGTTTTCTGAATTCCGAAACAGAAAACGTACAAACAGTTAATAGTGGGATCGGGAATCAGTTTTCTTACATTACATTTGTACTTCCATCCATAAGGAATATGTAAAATGTTAACACACAGATCACAGAACAATAAATAGAACACTGATCGACGTGACAGCCAGGCAGCACTCCTGCTGCAACATACTCCTGTCGGTGTACCTGTACGGAGAGGAATCCTTATCGAGAGATTGAGCATCATTCAGTTGCTCAAACATTTGCCTTCCTTTTATGGTTTCGGAAAGTTCACAACTGTGCTCAAAACAGCCCAACAATGGATTCTCTCCTGAACCAGCTGAAGCCAGTCCACGTTGTGAAACAATCCCACTTTCAGGTACACTCTTTTAATACACTAAAAATTTATCGGTACATGCGAACATTAATATAAAATTTCACAGAACCGAAGAAAATTTATAACAGAGAAACTGATAATCCAACAACAAAAGCGAACAGCAGCAACTTGACAGGAACTATAAGCACGCACTTTGTCTATTTCCATGCGCGTTTAATCATAAGGAATTTTATAATTCTCCAGTGTTTTGAAAGAAAAGTACTGACAGTGTGTGATTTAAAGCTTTTTCCGCTGCTCCTCTGGTTTATTACGTTGCTAGTAGTGGTAATTTCGTACCGACGTTTCGGGACAAACTATCGGATATATCATCCTCATGTTAACTTAGAAACAGAAATAGTTTCACAAGTGAAAACGATTGTATGAATATTTTTGACATCATAAACAACTATATCTTATGTTAAAGAGAGATTTTTTTTAAATTCATACAGCATTGCTTATTAATTAAAACAACTGCACACCGTTACATGTGCAAGACAAGGCTAATGACTTTAACAACTCAAAAACACAACAAAATTAAACATTGAAAAGCAAACAAAACTCGCTTTATGTCTGATATCCCAATGACGTCAGCATGCCTGAAGTCTAGAAAGTTACATCGAAAGCTTGTATTAAATCTGACAGGGCAGTGTCACAGCTGAGGGACAGCAAACTTGACGAGAATGGCGAAATGATGAATATCTTAAACAATTACTTGAAAATGTTCATAACATTTTAAAATTAAGAGGAAGAACGGACGATACAGGTCAGGCACAGGTCTGAAACAGAAAGTAATTCAGACTGCTCATTTGCAGTCACAAGCATGCCTACGGAATATTTTACGTTTCTGTTTAATCGTACTGCTCAGATATCGGTGAGTGCTGTAGGAAATTCGTGCCGCAACTTTTCTATCCTCACTCTCTCAGTTGCGCTCCGTAGAATATTCTCCTGTGGTACACTAAGCACTACCCTAAGCACGGAAACCCTAAGGGAATGTTAAGGTTTTTAAGGGTTGTAAAAGAATGGAAAAAAGCAGGAAGTACAAAAAAGGGGAGGCCGCTGATAAATTTACCGAAAAAAAATCTGCATGTAGAATTACCTTTGGGAACACAACTACCCTCATTTTCAAATTTAATAATTGTCCAACAAGATACAGCTGTATTCAGTTTATTATATTTCTGTAGGCAGCTCTACATGTTTCGTGTGTTGACAACCAACATCAGGAGCTCGTACAACTGTAATTCAGCTTCTGGCACTGGTCAACCAGGTCTACTACCATCAGATCTTCAACTCAACAAACGAGAGCAGGTGGTAGTAGACCCGGTTGACCAGTGCCAGAAGCTGTAATTACGGTTGTACGAGCTCCTAGTGTTTGTTGTCAACACACGAAACATGTAGAGCTGCCTACAGAAATATAATAAACTGAATACAGCTGCATCTTGTTGGAAAATTATTAAATTTGGTTACGATGCACGGACCCATGAATATAAAAAAAATACCATCACTTTCATTCCCTGTGCTGAAAGGATTTATTTTCATTTTTTTTCTTCGATAAATGGTAGGCCCCTTGCTGTTTTTAAGGAAACAAAAAAAAAGAGACACGTGGAACTGTTCTTTGCGATCGCACATTTCGCAAACTAATGGGTGGAATGGGGAACATGCATAGTAATTTCTGCGTTCTTTTAATAAATGGGTACCGATGAACAAGCTTTGGTCGGCTTAATTATAAGAAGTCATTACATAATTTCGCACAATTAGTGCATGTTCCTGCGTTGTCGTGTAACACGGGAACAGAGGAACATAATCCCTTCTCAGAATCACGAACGGTATTCCGCTCCGATCAGTATTCGAACCATTGGACATGGCGCTTACTTCACAAATACGGTTGAACCCGGTTATAACGACAACAGTTTAGCGACACCTCGCCTATAACGTCACATATTCTGTAGTACCAATTAAATCCTCACTCTTAATCACATCTTTATGCTCGTCGGTTATAACGACATTCGCATACAACACCACCAAATATTTAATCTCCTTCATGACGACATAACAGAGTACGACTGTATTATCATCAGCAAAGTGGCGATTAAGGAATGGATGTATTGAATTTATTTCTATTAGACTCGTTGAAATCTCTCGGCTCTGGAGCCGTTCCATCAGTTCTGTTATTGTTTGTCGACGGCAAAGGGAAAAGAAGTCTGAAACATTTTAGGAAAGCCTTGTAATAACACCAATAATCACTTCTACACATTCCTTCATCTAGTGAAACTCGCAACTATGTTGAGTAAATTCACGAATTTATCACAAAGATTAGTAATCTGGTGCAGAATTTTAGCGCTATTACGGGGCACGTGTGCGTACAGTCTGAAACATGGACGCTATACAGAGAAAAGGAAATTCTTTCCCTCAAACGACAATTGCCCAGAACCTTTCAGCTACTTCTGACTAGTAGGCGAAGATTATCCTGCCTATTTATAATCACAGTTTTCCATGACAATGAAATTTAGAATTAACTGGAGCTCTTAACCTTTTGAAGGTATTTAAAATCTTAATAATGGAAGGTAAAACGGGAGAGAGAAATGTAAATTTTCCGAGGCAAACCAACATTCACACTTCGCCAATTTAGACGTTATTCACGAAGGATACTAAAAAACGGATTTAATAGGACTTGGGAGAAGGGCAGGATGAAACTTATTGAAAAAGGACAATGAAATGAAAAAGCAATGAAACACGGGCACAAACAGAACAAAATACAGCAATTTGGGCACAAAGAAAGGAAAGAAGTAACGAAGAATATAGAAAGGAAAATAAAAATAACAAAAAATAACGAAAAAATTGATGGGAGAAAAGACGATAGAAACAAAAGAAAAAGAGGAAAAGAAATTCTGAAAGTAAAAGAGAAAGAAACGTGGAAAGGAACAAACAAAAATGACAGAAATAGAAAAGGTCAGGTTGTGACACGTTATTCTTCCGAAAGTAAAAGACAAATCCAGGAAAGTTCTGCACTTTGTCGCTCTGACCAGCGTGGGGCAGTCAGTAACTACGGAAAAACCAGAAAGAACGGGCGAGTATGCGACAACGAACTTGCAAGCTTTACCCTCCCCAACACAAAACCTTCCATAGAATTCACTCACCCCACAAGTTAAGGAAATGTAAACAGTGCAGGGAAATATGAGAAAAGAGAAGAAAATTGGGCGATACAAGCAGAGAGCATGACGTCAATCTGCAAAGATGACAGGGGAAAGAGACGTTCAACAAATGAACGCCTGCTTGACCCCAGGTGTCAGGGCGAAAGATAACGAGTAGCAGCACTTGTTAAGATGGCTACAGTGAAAGATTATACGCTTACTGCTCGTTGTCTCCCTCCTCGAAGTCTTTTGAAAGCACCGCTTTCAGGCACCTTTTATAAATCATTTGTCTCTGTAAGTTCTTCTTACCTTGTACTGTTTAGATTAAACAAACGGAAGTTAAGATGGGTTGGTACATAGGATTGTATATGCACGCGTAGGTACACACGTAACTTCAGTGGGAAATGTTACCACTTACGGGGGGGGGGGGCAAAATACTAGATTTGGTGTCAGAATGTGGTTCAGGTTATTGCCCAATGCCAGGCTGCTCTGGTCAAGGTAAAGAACTTCGAAGATCAATAAAAGTAAAGATACATTTTATACGACACGCATCCGTTGGTATAACAAATAAAATATATATAAATATTGATAATCACAACCCATTGACTTGTAAATAGTTCTATGTATATGGCAACTAGTTTCGACCCTAAACTCGGGTCATCATCAGAGCCATAACACAAGAACTTTAAACATATACAAAAGCTAGTTGGAGATGCCCTCCTTTTACATAAAAAGGGCTAATGATATTAAAATGTTTATAACTATTTTCATTTTAAAACTTTTAAAAAACTGATTACAAAATTTTGTAATTAGTTTTGTAAATAAAAATAGTTATGTATGTTTTAAACATCTTTAGGTCCTTTTGAAAATATTTTACTTGAGTTGTGGCCCGATGATGACCCGAGTTCAGGGCCAAAACTAGTTGCGATTTAAACCAAACTATTTACGAGTTGGTTATGATTGAGAATGTTCATAGATAATGTAAAGATTTGTTTGAGCAGCTGGGCTATGTCAAATTCCCAAGCCGAAAAAATTTGCAATCCAGTTAGAATGTTTCTCTGCATGGCTTATGGCAAAGACTACAACGAACAGACATGATTTCAAGAAATTAAACAATTACAACATAAAATTTTAATTTAGTCCTTCTGGAATACGTCGCTGCGTCAAAGGGCAATCCAATCCCAACGTTAAGAGGCAACGTACTGCCCTCAACTTCTAGAGTCGAAATGTCCCAAAATATTTCACCCACTGAAGGTGATGAGAGTGCCTAACATAAAACGTAGGCATCCAGTTACTACTAATGCAACGTCGGATTCCAGAAGGAAGGGGTTCTCTGCTACAACAAGTGCGAAAACTTCAAAACTCGCCAATAGCAAGTTTGGCCTCCTCAGTTTATTCTGTAAGCTTCCATTTGCTGGAAGATCAACGTTTCAGTGTATAACTTCCTGTAATTGCTAAATTTTGCAGTCCAAAACGTCAATCTAAAATTAAGCAATAAATTTGGAAATATGCGACTGCGGAAGACGTTTCTGAGGCGCTGCAGCCCAAACTGGGCCTCTGCCGCCTCTTTTAAGGATTACAGATCACCCACAATTAGACATACGCAACCGGTAGCAGTCCTCTGAACAGACCACTGAAGATGCCACTACCTATACAACACACAAAAAAAAACGACGAACATCCAAACCCTCTAGCGGGATTCGAACTGGTAATCCCAACAATCGAGCAACCGCAGAACTACGCCTTAGATGGCACGAATGCCGGGACGTGCTCACTGTACGGTACGCACCAGTAAATGTCTTGTTACAGAATTCTTAGTGAGAACGTCCGTTATTTACTGCGTAAAAAGCGAATTCATCCGGTCTAATTTAATACATACTTAAGAGTATTTTTGAACCAATAAACTTTATCGTACAACTGAGTTCCGACCGTGATGATGACTTTTAAGTCACGTAATGAAGCTGTATTAAATACGATTATTGTTTAATGTAACAAAGATAGCTATAAACGATCGTGTTTTATGGAAGGTTGAGAGAGGAAGCACTCACACGCGGCAACATTTTCCGCTCAGACAAGTCAAACTGAGTTGACAGCGTGCTGAACACCACGTCGCGAGCGCGTTGGGGCCTAGAGTGTGGACTTCGCTAAAAGGTTGAAGTGCGGGATCAGATTCGCGGCCTTCTGGCGATAAAAGTTTCCGTTGAAGTTTGTATCGCAGGCTGAACAGGCACCAGAGGCGGACTGGATATCAATGTTACCCATCGTTCAGCCGGTAGCCTGCACATACCACAAATCATGAGAACACGTGACTTGACAACCTATTCACAGCTACCCGCGTCATTCAAAGCAACCTCAATAACAACTTCAAACACAGGAACAATTCTGCGTGCTTACCTTCGACAACATTATAGGAAATTTCACAAGATTCTCAACCTATTTCTTTCAAGATATTCAACTAACCTGTATCAAGTAGTTGCGAAGCCTTCTATCCGCCATTCCCTACACCAAATTCGTATAATAGAAGCCAAAAATATGCACTATTTCTCAACTTTATTTTGATATACAACTCTCCGTGTTTCGGACAGACTTACTGTCCATCATCAGGAATCTTGATACTGTATTCTCAGCAACTGTCTGCTAGTTATGTTGACTGTCTGCTAGCTGACAGTCAACATAACTAGTATGACAAATACCAGTTGCTGTGAATACAATATCAAGACTCCTGGTGATGGACAGTAAGTCTGTCCGAAACACGGAGAGTTGGATATCAAAATAAAGTTGAGAAATAGTGCATCCTGTTGGCTTCTATTGTATCATGAAGGACTGTCCTCAGAATGTCACATTCCCTACACCAAAGTTTGCTGATTCACTTTGCCTTTTGTCAGCCCCAAGTCACGCGCTCGTATCGGGACTAATGACATTCAAATGAGAGTTTAATATCCCACAGGCACCTCAGGTGCTACTTCAATGAAACAAAACACCTTTATATTTTACTTTTATTAGGCATTTCTATGCTGAATCAAGAGTCGCATAAAAATGTTTTATACACAAAATACAAAGAGTTCCGTACATTTTGTGTGTCCTGCAAGCTAAGGCCTCTAATAACGCGAATTTTACACTGCCACATGCTTACAATATTTCACACACTCCTGCCTAATACGCCTCAAGTTAGCTATCATAATTCTAGCTTCATTTATGCCACATGTCACTGAATTATATAAACAAAAGCAAGTACAAGCACACTGACCACCTCTACAGAATACAGGACGTCTCAGCTGCGAACTGGACTGTCCGGGTTTCGAATCCCAGCACAGGATAGACATTTCTCTTTTCTCTAAAACGTCAAGACTGGCTCTGGGACCCACCCAACCCCCTATAAAACGGGTACCAGGGTAATTTGCCGGAAGTAAAGCGGCCGAGGCGTGAAGCTGACCATGCACCTCGTGCCGAGGAAAAGAATGAGTGGAGCTACACCACTGATCCTTCTATACACATTTGTGACGTGGCCAGGGTTAAATTTGCGTGTGTACATGTGTGTCTAAAATATGTTTCGTGATCATGAAATGTCAGAATACCAACAGCAGATTATCTGCCCTACATTCATAGGAACTGTAGGCGTTTATTTTCGTACCAAGTGTTTACGTGTTTGAATGGAATCCAGCTGAACAAATTCTGTCATGATAAGCAGTGGGCTTTACACCATCGTGTGTTAGAACAGTGCACATAACCTTTATCACATACGGCATTGTACCTAAGTAAGCTGCCTACAGAATGCATCATTACACCATGTAGCAATCACATCGGATCACTTCCAAGTCTCAAGACGATGTTTATACCTGAAAAGACGTCCGTTTCTTCAGAACTACTGTAGATGCAGCGTATGCCAAAAGATGACTACAAAGATGTACGTACCGTCATGTTGCTTTCCCTCCAAGGTTTTACATTATATGTTTAAAACTCAACTACGAGCATATAAGAAACATAAGCTTTTTTTTTTGATTAATTTAACAAAATATTGGAAAAAAGTAAAAGCAAAGAACAAAACTGGGGTGCCAGTTTAGACAATCCCGAGATGTGATCAACTTACTTACTTACTTCCTTACTCCATGGTGCAGAGCCCTTCTTGAGTAGCTAACTGGTTTGCAACTAGTCAAGAATTTCCTCGCATTTCACGGAACCCGAAAGTTCATTACCGCACTCACAAGCGTCCGCCACCTGTCTCTATCCTGGGCCAGCCCAATCCAGTCCATATACCCACATCCCACCTCCTGAATATGCGTCCTAATATTATCCACCCATCTACGCCTAGGTCTCCTCAGCGGTCTCTTTCCCTCCGGTTTCCCCACCAACTACCATTAAAAAAGGTAACATTAAAGTAACCATAGGAGCGAGGAAGGCATATGAGCGATTGCAAATACAGCTGCACATATTCTTAACCTCGGCATTAAATGGAGGTAATTTGTCAGCTCAGAGTTACGGCAGATTCCCCTCCCCCTCCCCCCACGGCAAAAAGAGACCTGGTGTCCACGAATAGGAGGCCGTGCAGGCCCCATAAGGAGTCTGGACGTTTAGGAAAAGAGTCAAATATCTGTATATTGATGTGTACGATACTGTGAGTAGGCAGATACTGCCTGCAGAGGTTCCTTTACAGTTTCCATAAACATTAAAAAGATGGATACATTTGGACAGATTATAAAACAAACACAGAGACTGAGAACTGCACTCTTCTGGGTTATTACGCAGCGAGAAGTGTCAATTTGATGAGAAATTACCACCACTCGCTGGGTAATAACCCAGAAGATTGCAGCGCTCAGCTACTTCGCAGCGGAAGCCTGAGATCATGCATAAAACAAAAAATGTAAGAATTAAATATAACTCCAGTTTTGGACAAAATACAGGAACACAGAACATACTGGTTGCAACATACAAACGAAATGCCTCGTATTAGATTGCTGTCAATACTAATAACCTACAGATCAACAGGCAGAAGAAAACAGGGAGGCCATTCAAGAGACTTCTAGGCGTTAGAGACAGCAACGTGTCAACATGTGGCATGACACCATGTTCACTACACGATGATGATGATGATGATGATCATCATCATGATCATGTAGTGACATGTTTCTGAGTCCCAGTGTGCAACACGTTACACGTTTATAGACTTTTACAGCAGAAACACTCACAAAAGAATCCCACTTGTTCTTCTGTCCAATGAACGAGGTGTATGTAAGTACGAGAAATGCTAACCAACACTTAGCAACGATATTGAATGTTACTTTCAACTGCTTTCCTTAAGTGTTATCGGAGCATGAATCACATGGTTTTGTGGACCGTATGGGGAAACAGGTCAGAACGCAAGGGATGAGAAGCCTTTTATTGCATATTACTTTCTTTCTCCTGGGTACTTACTTCAAACTAGTCAGCTTTGGCAGATAGCCCAGAGATGAAGGGGGCAGAAGTTACATCAGTCTCCTTCCGTTGATTTCTAAAGTTTTTCTTTTTTTCTAGGACCCTTCTAGAGAGGAAGAAAAAATTGAAAAAATTATTGTTCTACGGACATAAATGTCAATTGCGTCATCCGCTCAGACTGGAGAATGTTTTAAGCCCATCGCCTGTAAAAGTTTCTTTATTTTGTCTTCGCTTTATTGAATATTTCAGAAAATAAGAATGGCTCCACATTGTCTACCTCCTGCCTTAAAGGGTATGTACTTCGTCACCTGCAACAATATAGTGCAACAATGCAGTGCAACAATGTTCTTACCTTTTAAAAACACACAAAAAAGGAAAAAGGACGCTCATAACTGACCCATTCAAATCATTAACGAAGCTGTTTAAAGTGCCGAAACTATCGTGTGTGCCAAATTTCGAAATTCGTAACATTTAATAAAAAAATGTTATATACTTTTGGCAAATTACTTTTATCCTGCAGTGACTATTTACTTTGTTAAAGTATTATATTGAATTATTTTCTCTCTTTCTCTTTTCCGTTCTTTCAATCAAATTTTAGAATTTACAAGTTTGCACAACATTAAGACTGCAATAATGCACCTTTCAGGCAATTACATTCTAACATCTGGCCATTTCGTACAGACTTCTGTCATGTGTGATGTGAAGATGTGTGGTTTGGTACCTATCCAGCAAAATACATGGCATCCGTGCAGAAGGAAGCAGTAGGTCCTTCGAACGGTGATGGTACTTGTATAATTGCGAACGTAGCATACCGGAAGACCTTAAAAATTTAATACGCACCCCTGTGAATATTTCATTATCTCATTTGTCACCTAATTTATTTAAACATCATCCGTACAGTGTAGTTTCTATTCAAACTGCGAATAGTGATGGAAAGAAGCCTATAATCGTCAAATACACACACATATTACAACGGCGTGTATATATACATACATACATACACACATACATACATACATACATAAATACATACATACATACATACACAGTACGCAGACACAAACGCGCATGTAGCCTCTTATACTGCTTCATGTTTGTACCTGATAGCCTGAAGGCCAAAGAAGCCACCCATCATCCTTCCACCCCTAGAAAACATATTCCAGGGAGGATTTTCTTACCCTTCGAATGTCTACAGGGATTATCCTATAGCCGCATGAGAAGGGATGTTGGATGTGGGGTGTAAATGTGAGGGGTGGATGGATGATGGTGAAGCATTGTCATGTTGCGAACATGGTGGGTCTTACCCCGGAGGGTGTTGTGGAGGTTCCTATATCCCGAGAGTCTAATAGATGCTGGACTCAAACCGTGATGGAAGATTTAAGCTGACTGCCCGAGCTCGGAGTGTGGGGTGTTGATCAGAGGAGGAGCAAGGAGGATAGTGTTGATGTACACAGGACATACAGAAAAATGTAGGGCCATTAACAACAGGTTTTACAGAACAGCATGGCAATATATTTTCTGCTCCTTGCTGTTTCTTCTGGCTGCAGGATAAATATGTCTTGCTGTTCTTCGCAATTCTGTTCACACGACAGTGCAATAATACCCCGGAATTTAAAGTCATGAGGGATCGGCTTCTCTGCTTTCCCTTATTCTTACGTGAAGTTTATACAAATATGACAGCATGAAACATAAAGCACGGATGTACAGAGCTAGGGGATTTGGAAGCTCAAACTGCACGGACGGGTTCGATTATTCTTAATTTTAATTCTTTTTGCACTCTGAGAGACCCTACTAATTACAATTATAAATGATAACCAACAAGATGCAACTATTTTGATTTATTTATTTATTTCTAATCAGCTCTACATGTTTCAGGCGATGTTTTCACCCATCATCAGGAGCATATCACTAATACGCAACACCAGCCAGCAGCAACATCGGTGGACAATACCAGAAGCTGTTGTTACCGTGATATGTTCCTGACGATGGGCGAAAACATGGCCCGAAACATGTAGAGCTGATTAGAAATAAATAAATCAAAATAGTTGCATCTTGTTGGTTATCAATTTTAATTATACTAACGATGCACGGAAACATTAACGTTAAATTTACATACCCTACCTGGGGGGTAAAGACAGCCGGTGCGTAAGGCTGACAACCTTACCACCATCCTGTGCCGTTGTCATGAAATCTGTGAACCTTAATTTCCTTGGACCCTCTGGGCCACTCCAGGCCTGTAACGGGACTGCTTTTACTAAGTTAGGTATACCATCAAGCGCTGTAATTTAAACACAGTTACTAACAGATCCCAGGTTTAAGGTATTTTATACGTTCATCGCATGGACAGAACCTGCAGAGACAGGCGGTATTCCGTAATGTCTGCATAGGTTTCACATCCCACACAAGTAAACGCATTTCGACAGAATTTGCTACTTGAGTACGTGAAGAAGACTTTGAAAGTGAGCACATCTGGGTTCGGTACCTACACAGCCTAAATCCTGTGTCACATACAGCTGCAACCAGACCGCCTTGATTCATACGAACCAATAACACACACAGTAGCGTGCATTTTTCATACGTCTTAAAATACTGATCGCAGTAAAAACCACTAATATTATTTGACAACAAAAATTCAACATGATTATAATTTCAATTGTACAAGTGACGTACGTCCTGTTATACAAAGAAATTAAGTGTTCAAAATAAAGTTTTACCAGCAGTAATGACTATAAAGATCAATAAAGCAGCAAACTAGTGGTCTGTTCTGAAGATAATTATAATACACTACAACGCTTAAGCTCGTTTATTCTTCGTACCTGGACACGAAATATAAATTAAACAAGGAAGACGGACAGAAATTTAAAGGACTGCTATTGCTACAATATTCTTTGTAGAAATAACTGAAGCCTTTGACTGTTTCTCGCAACTACAGCGGGAATCGAATTCTGAAGCATCGACAGGACAATCTCGATCGTGCAGTAATGAATTAATGTAGACAGTAGCTGTCTTAAGGGTTTGATTGTGACAACGTTCAATAATGTCTTAATGCACAATATATTATGTTAGCTTCAATTCATATGCCCTTTACTCACAGATAATGCATAAGGAATGGAGGCAAGGTGGAGCGATCAAGACTGTCTGTCTGCATATTTCAGCGCCAGGACTTCCAGCAGTATTTGAACTGTTGTCTAAAAGAGTCGTACAAATTTCGGCTCGGATTGTTTCAGTCTGCTTATTACGTATACGCTGCAGTGAAGCTCATCAAACGCTAACAACACTGCTTCATGTGTAAGTGGTACATATTTCTTTTATTTCTTCTCTCCCACCCTATGGTTCGTTCTTTTCTTTACCTTCTTTGTTTCTTACCTATCTCCTATTCTTAAAACTTCATTCTTTACTTCCTTGTTACTTTCATTATTCCCTGTCTACCGTTCTTCCTGCGTCCATTCCTTCTTTATTGACTTGTTTTGTTTGACATTCACTTCTTTATTTATATCCTCCATTATTTCCCTCTCTTACCTATTTCCTTCTCATTTTCTTTCTTTCTTACATTCTTCCTTCCTTTTTCTCTTTCTCTCTGGAGAAGAGCGGATTTCCATCCTTTTCACCGCACCCACACCACAATTAGAAAATTCGGTTTAATCCAGCAGCCTAATGGTTTCCGTATAATATGAAGCAACAATATGGACTATTTTACATTAATTTATTTCAATAGTAAGCCTCCACATATTTCGAGCAGGCTTACTGCTCATCATCAGGAGGATCAACTCTGTATAAACAGCAACTGGTATAGTCATGCGTCGTGTTGACTATACCAGTTGCTGTTTATACAGAGTTGATCCTCCTGATGATGAGCGGCAAGCCTGTTCGAAACATGTAGAGGCTTACTATTAAAATAAATTAATGTAAAATATTCCATCTTGTTGCTTCATATTATGCGTATATATCACGATGGACGGTCAAAAAAGCGTTAAATTGGCCTAACGGTAGTTCATTTTTTATTACATGTAACATCCATTTATGATATACAAACAGCAATGAGGAATAAAACTCGTCAGTCACAACTACGATTTCATTATTTTTTACTTCTAAACCTATCGGCTTTCCATAATGGCGGCAACACCTAGCAAAAAAAGTATTATTTACCAGCTGTTATTGACGGCCTTTATTCGAGATTTCTGGTATTTATTTTGACAGAAAGTTAGGCTTCTGAGCTGGAAGCTAACCGCACATATATGTCTGATGTGGAGGTCACTAATATGTGGAGTTTTCCTCCAACCACTTTAAGTGTACCTCAGATATACAGGAGCAATTTCACCTTTATTCTGCTTACGACTTATTGTACAGCCTAACTAAGCAATTACAACCGACGTGAATATATTAAGTGCTCCTCTACATTAGAAAAGGGTTTAGTAAACGGAATATTCTAACACAGTGACAGAAAAAAAGGTAAAGTGATCCCGTTACAGGCCCGGTGTGGCCCAGAGGGTGGGTACAGGTATAGCTCTACTCTTCCACGACGGCGGCACTAGAAGGGAGTGAGTGGTCAGCAGCACGCCTCGGTCTTTACCCGGTACCCATTTTACAGGGGGCTTGGTGGGCCCCAGGGCCGGTCTGGACGGGCGGAAAATCTCGTCCCCACCGGGATTCGATTCCAGACAGTCCAGCCTATAGTCAGTCGCTATACCGACTGAGCTACCCGGCCCATAATACAGTGACAGTATAACCTTAAAATTAAGGGCGTAATAAGGAAGTAAATTAGAAGACAGACATATTCTGCCAGTTCATATTTTAGAGTATATAGTAATGTTTAAAATTTCCAGTAGTCTGTAGTTTGGTATTACTTGACATCAGCAGAATAAGAAGCTTACAGTCTATCAGTTCCCAGAACATGAGATCGAAAGACTATAGTAGAGAACACAATTCCGTTTTTACGATTGAGGGAATCTTCTAAAGAATTGACTACGTAATAGGAACTGTTCCAGGTTATACAATCGCAATGTTGGCAGCACTGTTCAAAGCTATGATCACCTTTCCTGGAAAGTCAAGGCTATAACAGTAACACTGAACACATGAGGAGACTACTGAAAAGTCCGGAAAGGATGTACCGGAACCAGAAGAGGGTACAAGGAGTCATTCCAAGAGATTTATTCACTGCTACCAAGTTAGAAGGAGAACAGGGATAAAACCTAGAACAGAGTTTAAGGGTACAGAAACCAAACGGAACTCAAGTAGTTTTATGACAACACCGACATGTGCAAAATCCGCATGTCATTTACGAAAGTTTACAATATTACAGTACTAGGTATTTCAACTTACTGTAAGAAATTCGGGGCAGACCAGTGCGACAGATGTTTCCTAACGCTCAAACCAACCAACTCAGAAACTCATTATCCCACAGATCAGTCAACCAATGGACTAAATATACGTTGCAAGTGGCACATTCACTGATTGGCTGGATGACATACATAATGTCAGTCTGACAGAAATTATCTACAGAATATTACGCAAGAGAAGATATCGATGCTCTGACTCAAGAAATTCCAATATTTTACGTAACGCAAAGTTTCACTGTCAGTAAACAATCCAATTTGCATGTACACAATTGGATCGTTTGAAATACAAAAGTATGGCTGCCAAACCAGTTGTACTTTTTAAGCTTCTTGCTCATCATCATCACAATGATAAAATAGGTTTTAGCCACTGAGCTTGTTACGCCTACAAACATGAGCTGTTAATTACTGTTACCATTTTAGTTACAGGTATCCTTGATTTATTTTTTTTAAATTGCTTACTCCGAGCATTTTAATCGTCTTATTTCCTTTTACTAAACCAATACACGCACACACACTGTGCACAATAATGCATACTAATGAGCATGTTGTATGTGAATGTTGTTGGCTTAGTAAACGAAAATCCTTGACTGCATTTTTCCTGGTGTTTGATTAGTTTCATAGACAATTATAAAGCATTCTTTTGACAGATCTGCGCGTCATTTCGTTTGGTATTATTCAATTATAGACATCAACACAGTTGTCTCTTTACACGCTTGTCGGATTGACTGAAAATTGCAGCATCCCTCAGAAGAGTTAATGTGGACATTTCTAGCCAATTTTTTGCTCTTTGAGAGCGAAAGAGATTCTTCTATGCCTACGTCACGAAAACGCAATAATTATTTCTCACTGCAGTAAAGAATTCAAATATAAACCCGGGCCTGCATTAACATGGTACAATTGTCCTCGTAAATAATACAAGAGAAAGAGACACAGAGGCACGTGCGAATTTCCTAGAGACACAGAAGCACGTAAGAATCTCCCAACAATCTGTCACACTATTTGGCGGTGCTTTTAGAGCTGCTGTATTTCTACATTACTGATAATAACACTGACGCCCAGTCTTGAGCCATCACTGTGTTTGAGCTGATACTTCCTTCTCGGCAGGGTGATTATCACAACTTCATAAAATGTCAGGGATGGAATCTCGGAAGAGGCCACTGCAGCACCCTACGTCCTGTTCTTACGATAATTTCCACACAAGATCCGCAGTTTTGTGTTACGTACTGACTGCCCATAACGCCATGCAAATCTGTTAAGTAACAAAATAGGGAAGAAAGACTAACTAAACATTAGTACAAAAAATAATAATGTTACTTTGTCTGTTAATATTAGATGAAACTCGCAGAATGTCTCAGATATACTCCGAAATTCGTGTTAGGAAAATGCATAAATAGAGTACATTATTATGCACACAGCCTTGTCAAGAAACTCAACAAAGGTGATTTAGTAACTAGAGACCCTTGTATATCAATTCCCCAACAAGAGTAGAGGAGGGTAAACGAACGACCACTCTGCAACGAAGAACGCAGTGCGTCGCGAGTTACCGGAGTCGAAGTCACCTGGTACAAAAGTACAAAGACATTTAACAAAGAATGTTCCAAACAAGGATGCAACACAGGACAACAGAAATTAATACGCTGCGTGAGGAAGCTAGGGAAAAATGCCATGTTATGCCTGAGTGTTGACCTGCAACAAAGAGGCGGAATGAGCACGGTAGACAGACCTGCAACAGGAGTCTGGATATGTGAGACTGAATTTTGTGCGACTTAAATTACACGCGCACAGAACTGCAATTGCTACATGCAGTCACACGGATTAATATGCATCAACGTACGAACCTGTGACAGACATGTTGATCACAGTAGCAGAAAACGTGGGATTCTGGGAAATAATCATGTTCTCGGATCCAGCGAACGCTTTAAACATTCAGGAGAGTGCGGAACTGGAGATGCACTGTTGTGCAGTTCTATGGGTACTGCGCAGTTAATCACAGCTTCAATCCATCAGAACACATTTATTTAACATAAAGCTGACAGCCTCTTCTAAACTGATCTACATCTTCGAGTTACTTAAGCCTTTCACGCCAGTCTTGTTATTTGACACCCCCAATTACTGCAATACAGTCCCACGAATAACATTATAACTAAAGTGCCAAGTACACATTTTCTATTTTATGAAGCACTTTAATAATATTTCTTACTTTATTTATCCTAGTATTATCTCCTATAGCAAGTAGAAATATTCTCTTGGCAAACTTATTTTCATACTTCTTGAGTTTAATTTATTTTTTGTTTCGTTCTTCTTATATGAAAAGAGAATTGTTTATTATTTTTGTTGATGGAACACTCGCGCCACGCCTTGCAGTACAATACTAGGAAACAGCCATTCCATTTTCCCTTCCCATACGTAAATTTTCGCGTCTTTATAACTTCAACAGCACATTCTCAAGACACTAAAACAACCTCGTATTCATACGAGCATAAAATGTACGACCACTCAAGCAATATACATACAATTAAGGAACGTAAAACTCAGATGCTGTTATTAATATCATAACGTTGTTTCGTTACTTTAAGTGTCCTGCAAGAAACATGAATAAAGAGCAGTTGGTAAGTGCTTGTACCTTAATTCGTTACTCTGAATTGAAAAGCATTTAAAGAGAATCCTTTCCTAATACGACTTCCTGTTATAAGTTCTAAAAAGGAATTTGACGTTCAGGTGACCGTGCATCGTGATAAATTCTTATAATAAAACAACTAGATGCACAGATTTGTCAAATTTATTTTTGGAATAAAACTCTACATGTCTTGGACATTTCCTCTGTCCATCATCAGGAGTTTTTCACTGTACACACAGCAATGGTATATGTCATACAGGTTTGCTGACAGCTTTCGAGCAGGATCAGGACGGAAAAAGTTCAATCCTGATCCTGCTCGCAAGCTGTCAGCAAACATGTTTGATATATACCGTTGTTGTGTGTACAGTGAAAAATTCCTGATGATGGACAGAGGAACTGTCCGAAACATAGATCTGTCCTGATCCTTCTCGCAAGCTGTCAGCAAACCTGTATGATATATACCATTGCTGTGTGTGCAGTGAAAAACTCCTGATAATGGATAGGGGACCTGTCCGAAACATGTAGAGCTTTATTCCAAAAATAAATTTCAAAGATATTAGTGTATTTAATTGGTTTTATTATAAGAATTCCAAACAGGAGATAACTGAGTAAAAAACTCTACGTTCGGTTGTACAACAATACTTCATAATCTAAAAATAGAATTCTACAGACCAGATGCTTGTGGCCTTGGGCTGCGATCTAGTCAAGTATTCCGGAACTATTCTGTACCAATACAGTATTTAGTACCTTTCATCCTGATTATAAATTTTATGTGATTTTCGCCAGCCTCTACATGCAAATGAATGTCCGAATATCAACTCAAAATATGTCGAAACAGATACTTGTAAAACTGTTTCTACTGTTCTATACCGAATTTTGCCCACTACATTTGATGATATATACCCACAATTCTTGCATAAATGACACAACAATCATTCCACGCAGAAAAAATTAATTCACCTGAAAAGAGTAATTTGCAAAACGTGAAATGTATTTGGATGATAAGGAAAATTGTTCGTTATTTTTCAGTCCCTCCGGAGATACCCAGAATGGAGACCTTAATGGAGACTGCAGGAAAGAAATCAATATTCAGACCTCTAGATTAATTTCCCATAGTTTCCCACTCTCGAAGCTCCGTAACAGTTTCAGATACTATAAATGACGTAATGTTAAATCTACTAAAGTCTAATCAAGACACTGCGGGAAACGTTTTTAATTCTGATACAATAAATTCAAAGCCATAAGTTTCTGCACATTCTGTATGTGATAAATCAATATGTCGTGCGAAGTCTTATTCTTTCTTGAGACTTCCAGCTTCGGGGTGGCTTCTGTTCAGGGAAGAATTCCTTTGCATTCCTCAGTGTCTTCAACTGAATGCACGAATAATATGCAAACAACGAACATGTTACCAAAGACTATGCAATTTTCGTGGAATTGGTTCTTTATATGAGAGACTGTTACATTCTTCTGTTGTACATCAAATTCAAGTCAAAGGACGTGAAATAACTGAGTAGTTTCAGGCAGACGTAAGGTGGACAAAATGCCTGTGTTTCTCTATTCTAATGTTCCTCCCGGTTTGAAAAAGACGCCGTATTTTAGAAATAATGAGTTCTGTGAAGAATCTATGAAAGAATAACTCTTAAAATACAATACAATTTTCACAGTCATGTTAATAACTACAATATTACGTCATCTTCATTAACTGATACAAAATATGACAACACGTTCCAACTAAAATTAACCATTATCGAATCAATTGTAGGTACTTATTTATTATGGTGACAATAGAAATAACGTATTTATTTATCCAGTTCAACTTGTTACTTTTTAAATCAAAATATGTTTATGTTTTCGTCCTAATTATGCAGCCATATGATTTAATAAGTTTATACAGTATAAACCAACAAAATGCACCTTTTCTAAGTTAATATTTTAATTTTTAATTTTTGATGTCTTCTACATGTTTCGAACCCGAGGGTTCATCATCAGGAAGGCGGTTGTATATACAGGTATGGTATAGTGTATTTTACATGCATCGGTATAAGCAGTCTGGTAGGTAAAAGAGTGTGTACTCCAACCTACTAGACAGCTTATACTGATGCATGTAACACATTCTACACCCTACCTGTATATGTAAAACCCTCTTCCTGAAGATGAAATCTAGTGTCCGAAACATGTAGAAGACATTAAAAATTAAAATATTAATTTAGAAAAGGTGCATTTTGTAGTTTTATTTTTCATAATTGTATTACAATGCACGGTGCAAAAAACATAAAAAAATGATAAGGTGTTTGCTTACAATATATGTGTATATCTATATATACACATACATATACACACACACACATATATATATATATGTATATACATACATGCATACATGCATACATACATACACACATACACACAAGCATACATACACACATACATACATGCACACATACATGCATACATACATACATACATACACACCTACACACAAGCATACATACACACATACATATACACACACATACACACATACATACATACATACATACACATTTATAAAACATAGCTAATGATAACTCGAAAGCTATGACGCCAAACACACAAACACTAAATACATATTCAGAATTTTTAAGAACATTTTTTCGACAAGAAATAGGATGTCCTTCCTGCCTTATCCTTCGTAAACTAATCTACAACATGCGCAAAATCTTCATATCTTGAATATGCCTCATAATGACTCTACATGAGTATGGTAAGGCCGGGAGTTTAAGCAGGTATATACGAGAGGACTTCAGTCCACATTTTGTATTTCAGCGTTAAATAATATGGAATGTACAGCAGTAGAGCACATGCGAATATGCAAACGAGCAAATGAAAACGAAAAATACCAAAAGAATAAATGAGTTCGTTGTCAAGTAAAGTAGGCAAATGAGCAAATACGCATACAAAAAGCAGCAATTTCAGCTGGAGAGAGAGCTGGTTAATGACAAAGCAAACTTCGTGTGTTTGAAAGTAAAGAAAGCTTTAAAGAGCGGAATTACTGAAATAACGAGAGATTCATGCCTTCTTTCTGAGGGCATCAACTCATAGAGAAAGAAAGAAAGAAAACATAAGAAAGAAGGAAAGAAACGAGGATTAGAATACAAAATAAATAAAGAACATAAAAAGTGTAAAACAGTAAAACATGTAAAGAGACGAGTAGGAAGGAGAAAATACGGACAGAAAGAAAGAGAACACCAGGTGAAATAAATAAAGAGAGCATACGGAGCAGACATAAACACAGGAAGAGATTAAAGAAGACACAGAGAAAAAATCAAAAAAGGATCACTGAAAACAACGAGAAGGGGAAAGAGAAAAACAGAGGCATAAAGGAAAAATACAGACAGGAAGGAAAGAGAATAGTACACAGAAACACACAGACCGGCAGAAAGAGGAAAAAAAGAAGGGAAAGAAATGGAGAAAAACTGACAAACAAAAGACACGTCCACAGAATAACAAAAAGAATGGATGGACGGAACGAACATAAAAAAATCGACGAGAAGAAAGGAATCGGACAAAAAGAAGAAAAACAAGAGAAGATGAGAGAGACGGCACAAGCTTGTCGTGTGGGGATTATCGACGGATGAATTTGCAAACTGAGTGGGGCAGACATTTCCCAGTGTTCCAGATGTTACAGAGAGGCCTGTAATTGCAGAGCTACTAATGCGACTAGCTAGGGACAGAAGAGCGCAATCTCCAATCCAGTGTTCTTTTCTTTATCACTACACTGAAAGCGTCCCTGGGCTCCACCCAGCCTTCTGTCTAGTGGTTACAGGTAAATGTCTCCTGCTTGGCGCACGGACGTCTTTGGACTGACAACTGTCCAGACATCATATCTGAAAGAAGAGAACTGAGTTCTTCTTGGTTATTACGCAGCTAACAGTGGTAATTTCTTACCGACGTTTCGGGATTCTTGAACCCTGACGATGGGACCGATAGGTTGCCCAGAAACGCCGGTAAGAAATTAACACTACTCGCGGCGTAATAACCCATAAGAACGTAGACCCCATCTACTTCGCGGCGGAAGCCTGAAATCACGTCATGTATAACAATTTACAGCACAGTCTGCAAAGTTCGCCTCTTCCTCCAGAACATTCTAAATTCCGGCTAAATGTCAATAACTAAATAACTAACTAACTGATGCAGCAGAGTCCTTTTGAGAATCTGACAGTTCCTCAGCCAGTAAAGAAAGTCCCTGCGTGTATGCAACCAGAAGTTTCTTAACCGTGTTCACAAGACCCAGCCACCTGTCCATATTCTGAGCCAGATCACTCCAGCCCATGTCTCCCAACCTATTTTTAGAAGATCCATTTTAAAATTATCCTCCGATCTACGTCAAAGACTTTCAAGTTTGCTCCATCTCTCGGGTTTCTCCACCAAACCCTGTATGCACATCTCCTCTCCCCTCTTCATGCCACATTCCCGACCAGCCTCATAATTATTTCATAACCCGAAAAATATTTGGTGAGCAGTAGAAGTTATGAGTCAAAGGCCAACAAATAATTACATTTCAAACCGTGTTTATTTTTTCGTGTTCCGCAAAGACACAAATTTTTGGACTTCATTCAGTCATTCTAATATTACTTGTACTTCATAATTCTTCGAGCTTTCTTTGGCCAGTGAGAAAACTTTGATACTCCGTGTTGTAGCTTGCAATTTAGGATGTAAGTAAAATTTTCGTTACTAGTAAAAACATTTCTTTCTGTCTGCGTACTGCTGTATTCCACGCTGTTAAGATGTCTATCTGCCAGTTCTGTAATAACGCGCCTCATCTCTAACACGTGGACTACCTCAATAATCCTCCTAACAATAATAAAAACAACCAACTAGATGCAACAATGACAATTTATTAATAACTTCAATCAGCTCAACGAGTTTCGTGCGATAGTTTCGCCCATCTTCAGGAATATTAGACTGTGTTTTTTACAGCTTGTGGTATAATGCACCGACGATGCAGCAGACTGGTGACATGTCACCAACCTGCAGCATCGTCGGTGCATTATACCACAAGCTGTAAAAAACACAGTATAATGTTACTGAAGATGGGCGAAACTATCGCCCGAAACTTGTTGAGCTGATTGAAGTTATTAATAAATTGTCATTGTTGCATCTGGTTGGTTGTTTAGATTATTGTATCAGTGATGCACGGTCACACAAACATCAAACCTTCTTAACTTTCAGTACCGAGAATTAGCTCTTGGTGGTTGCCAACTTACGATTACAGTTTACGCCATATAATTACGCATACCTGAATTATAAACTGCGCTCCGCTACCGACACTCGCAGACTACCCACTAACATCTCTGGTTAAGACACCACTCAAAAACCGCTCCGGTGCAGAGACTGCACCCTCGATCAGTGTCTCCTCACAAACCATACTCACGTCTGGCGTTGACTTGAGCACAGGAATTAATTTGTCTTTGTAACTTTAATTTTCGGCCTGAGGACAAAAAAATTCAGCACTCAAGGAATAATATTGCATGCATTACAGGTCTCAAAATCAGTGAATGAAAATCTCGAATATTTTCGCCGTGGGAATAATGAGAACTGTGGACCTGAGTACTCTATCAACGGGACATGTACGTTTGTCCTGACGTAAGGAGACACAAGAGCCTTGCAGGTGTCCCACGATACCAGGTACAACGTTCTGAAAGGAAAAAATATGGCGCCATCTACAGTTCCTAACTCCCGAAGGACCTTCCTCATACGTGCCCGTGGTTTAGAATAGGTGAACAGTCCCTCTGGCAGGCACAAAGTGAGAGCGCCTCAAACATCATCGCCTGGAGATCCTGACGCAAAGACGAAGAGACTAATTCTGCATTCTACAGTACAAATTGGTGGAATTTATTGGTCCAGAAAAAAAAGGTTAAAATATGTATGAACCCCGAAAGAAACAAAATCCGTGACAAAAGTAGCTAGAACTGAACAAACATAGATATTTAAGACTCGGAGAACAATAGCAGGCCTATAGGTAGAAGTGAAGATTATCATGAAACTAGGGAAAAAATAAACTCCCTTACTAAAACCATGGAACAGAGACATAAACAGTTCCTCAGATAGTACAGAAATTCCCCACATCTAACGCAACCAACAGGGCCTTCCATCTTGTTACTTTTATCCACAACTTCCCATCAAAACTCTGTCTGTATTTCTCCGCTCCTCCAAACGCAACTCCATCTCACCGTCATTCATCAGGTTGTAGTAATACTCTGTCGCAGTGTTTTTTAGAGATTTTTACTGCTGTTATTCATATTCGCTGTTATTTTACTTTTCGCAAATTTCCGACAATGTCGATTCAACCATACAACCCACCCGGCTATTCAATTGGTAGGCATGTCTTTTTCTCAAGGAATCTAAGTGGTCTAAGTGGTAGGCGGTAATATTATTAACACTTTTCGTTATTGAGGTTGTTTATTTTAAGTACCGATGTTAACATTTACAGATCGCTGCATATGAACGCGCCCTTGAAAAGGTATCCACTGTTAGCTTTGGTACGTGAGGACAACTTGTCACTTCCGAGTTACAGAACAACTCCTTTTTCGTTAAGTTACCTAAAACGTGCAAGTTTTAGGTTCACCCCTTCTTAAAATTCTTACTGTACCCAATTGGTCGAATGTTAAATTTCGCTGCTTCCTAATAGGTCCAAAAGTCAGAATTTTGAATACGTTAACCCCATTGGCTTCTATTTATGTAACATTCTTCCATTGTTGTC
>Ga0123354_10001881_pt1 | contig 26620 bp, 10 predicted proteins | sample TergutLab28metaG_2_FD_97872 | JGI IMG/M metagenome (GOLD analysis project Ga0123354, IMG submission 97872) | Labiotermes labralis P4 segment gut microbial communities from Petit-Saut dam, French Guiana - Lab288 P4 | ecosystem: Host-associated > Arthropoda: Insects > Digestive system > Gut ...
CCTCGCGCTCCTCGCCCACCTCGGCGCGCTCGGCGACGAAGCGCAGGCGGTCGAAGTTCATGTTGGCGCCGCACAGCACGGCCACGTAAGTCTCGCCCTTGGTCTTGTGCGTGGCCGCGTACTGCTTGACCGCCGCCACCGCCATCGCGCCCGAAGGCTCGACGATGCTGCGCGTGTCGACGAACACGTCCTTGATGGCGGCGCACACGGTGTCGGTATCGACGGTGATGAACTCGTCCACCACCTCGCGCGCCAGCCGGAACGTCTCTTGCCCCACCAGCTTGACGGCGGTGCCGTCGGCAAACAGCCCCACGTCCGGCAGTTGCACGCGCTCGCCCGCCGCCACCGAGCGCGCCATGGCGTCGGAGTCGGCCATCTGCACGCCGATCACCTTGACCTCGGGCCGCACCGCCTTGATGTACGCGCCCACGCCGCTGACCAGCCCGCCGCCGCCGATGGCCAGGAACACGGCATCCAGCGGCCCCTGGTGCTGGCGCAGGATTTCCATGCCGATGGTGCCCTGCCCGGCGATGACCAGCGGATCGTCGAACGGGTGGATGAAGGTCAGCCCCTGCTCGGCCTGGAGCGTCAGGGCGTGCTCGTAGGCGTCGGAATAGCTGTCGCCGGCCAGCACCACCTCGCCGCCCAGCGTCTTGACGGCATCCACCTTGAGCTGCGGCGTGGTGGTCGGCATCACCACCACCGCGCGCGTGCCCAGCTTGTGCGCGCCCAGCGCCACGCCCTGGGCGTGGTTGCCGGCGCTGGCGCAGATCACGCCCGCGCGCAACTGCTCGGGCGTCAGGTGCGCCATCTTGTTGTAGGCCCCGCGCAGCTTGAAGCTGAACACCGGCTGCTGATCCTCGCGCTTGAGCAGCACCTTGTTGTGCAGGCGGCGGCTCAGGTTGCGGGCCGTCTCGAGGTCGGACTCGACCGCCACGTCGTAGACCCGCGCGGTCAGCACCTGCTTGAGATAGGCGGTGGCGTCGAGCGGCGCGGCCGCGGTGGGAGATTGGGGCGACATGATGGCGGACACGCCGGGTGCGGCGCTGGAAAAGCAGCAAACCGCCCATGATACGGAAAAGCGCCGCCGCGTCGCAGCAAAAAAAAGCCCCGCACCTGACGGTCCGGGGCTTGAATCCACCTATTGAAGGGGTGGAGGAGACAACCATTGCAAGTGAGGGAACCTCACTCGAACAGTTCCAAGCATACACCAAAAGGGCGGTGGGCGGATGTTTTTTGTTGCGGTGCAGCAACTAAAATTGGAATGTGTGCCATGTTTGCGACTTTTGTTTCCGGGTGTGAGTGTCAGCTTCGTGGTTGAGGTGATAGTGGCCCCTGATCGCCAGGCCGGCCCACGGTGTCGGTGGCCCGGCATGTGGCGAGCCCCAGACCCGTGTTTGCAAGGGCTTGCCATCGTTGGCCCGCAGGCAGCGCAAGCCTGACGGCCCCCCTGGTTTGTTGCAGTCAGACAACGAATTTAGGGAAAACACTACTTTGTTGGCCCCATTTCCGTGCTTGTTGGGCCTGATGGGTGTCTAATCCGATACAGCTTCCGGTTGGGTAGCGGCGAAGGACGCGGAAAGCGGCAGGTCGCAGGTATCCTTCGTTGCTTGGAAGTCTGTTTCCACATCACTTCTCACTTTCTTGGAGAGATTGCAATGAAAAAATCTTTGATCGCCCTGGCCGTTCTGGGTCTGTCTGGCGCCGCGATGGCCCAATCTTCCGTGACTCTGTACGGCGTGGCTGACGCTGGCGTGGGCAAGATGCAAGGTGCTTCCGCTCTCAAGCCCAGCACGGATGCCAGCAACAAGACTCAGTTCATCAGCGGCAGCCTGATGAACAACACCGACAGCCGTCTGGGCGTGCGCGGTATCGAAGACATGGGCGGCGGTCTGAAGGCCGGCTACAACTTCGAAACCGGCGTGAACCTGAACGACGGTAGCGCGACCAGCGGTAACTTCTGGGCCCGCCAAGCCAACCTGTGGCTGTCCAGCGACTGGGGTACCATCAAGCTGGGTCGTCAGTTCACCGTGAGCTATTTGGCCAACGGCACCTATGAGCTGACCGGCCAAGCCAACTACTCCGCCGTCGGCAACACCTACAACTACGTCGGTCTGTCGCAGCGCGCCAACAGCGCCTTCGCTTACATCACGCCCACCTTCAACGGCCTGACCGCCGCCGTGGCTTACATCAGCAAGAACGACTGCGTTGCCAACGTGGCTGGCACGATTGGTGCTGGCCCGATCTGCGGCGTGAACGTGTGGGATGCTGGCGTGCTGTACGGCAACGGCCCCGTTGCTGCTGGCCTGTCGGTGAACAAGGCCACCGGCGGCAAGACCGGCTACCAGCTGGGCGGCAAGTACACCATCCAGAACTTCCAGGTGGCCGCTTCGTTTACCCAAGCCGCGAACGTGCTGGGCCTGTCCGCCAACAACCCCAACTCTTGGGCTACTGCCACCAACCCGAATGCGGCTATGGCCAGCATCAACGCTGTCCGTCGTGGCTTTGGTCTGGGCGGCACCGCCACCTTCGGCGCCTTCTCCGCTACGCTGGACCTGACCCGCGACGTCAAGAACGAGTGGTCCAATGGCCGCAAGTACACCAACGGCACGGTTGAGCTGAAGTACGCGCTGTCCAAGCGCACCTTCGTGTACGGCGCTTACCTGCGTCTGGACAGCACCAACAACTACGGCCTCGGCATCCGTCACAACTTCTGATCCTGACGCTTGCCGGGAACGGCTGGCTGCTTGATCCCAAGCGCCAGCCGGCCTGACAGATTGAAACCACCGAAGGGCTTGCGCCCTTTGGTGGTTTTTTTATGGGTGCGCCCGGCATCCATGGACGCCTTCCTGGAGGCACGAGTCGGTCGCAACGCTTGGCTGCGCCCATGCGGCTGGCCATGGCGCGGTGCCGAAGCGGCGCGCTTGGACCTTAAGATCGCCCCATTGCGCGCGGGTCGGCGACGCCTGTTTTCAGAGTAGCGGCGCTTGCCAGGCGCGTGCAGCAGGAAAATTGTGGCGGGGGCGCGCGCGGGAGGCGCTGTGTCCGGGCAGGGTCTTGAAGCCGTGGGCTGTTTTTTGTCTGTGTTTTTTTCATCAGGGTTGACTCATGTGCGGCATCGTCGGCGCGGTTTCCACGCGCAACATCGTTCCCATTCTTGTGCAGGGCCTGCAACGGCTGGAATACCGCGGCTACGACTCCTGCGGCGTGGCGGTGCAGGCGGCCGGCGCGTTGCGGCGCGTGCGCGGCATTGCCCGCGTGGCCGACCTGGCGGCGCAGTGTGAGCGCGAAGGCTTGCAGGGCGGCACCGGCATCGCCCACACCCGCTGGGCCACGCACGGCGTGCCGGCGCTGGACAACGCGCACCCGCACTTCAGCATGGGGCCGCGCAATGATGCCCAGGCGCCCGCGCGCGTGACGCTGGTGCACAATGGCATCATTGAAAACCACGAGGAACTGCGCGCCGAACTGCAAGCGCGCGGCTACCGCTTCGCCAGCCAGACCGACACCGAGACCATCGTCCACCTGATCGACAGCCTGTACGACGGCGATCTGGCGCGGGCCGTGCGCACCGCCGTGCAGCGCCTGCGCGGCAGCTATTCCATCGCCGTGCTGCACCAGGGCGAACCCCAACGGCTGGTGGGCGCGCGCCAGGGCTCGCCGCTGGTGCTGGGCCTGGGCCAGGACGGCCAGGAGAACTTTCTGGCCAGCGATGCCATGGCGCTGGCCGGCGTGACCGACCAGATCGTCTATCTGGAAGAAGGCGACGTGGCGGACCTGCGGCTCGGCGCGGCGGCGGTCACCGACGGCCAGGGCCAGCCCGTGGCGCGTCCGGCGCGCACCGTGCAGGCCGTGGGCGGCGAAGCCGAGCTGGGGCCGTACCGTCACTACATGCAAAAGGAAATCTTCGAGCAGCCGCGCGCCATCGCCGACACGCTGGAAAGCGTGGAAGCCATCGTGCCCGAACTGTTCGAGGCCGCGCGCCGCCCCTCCGAGGGCGATGGCGCCGAGGCCACCTTCCGCGCCGCCCGCCAGATCCTCATCCTGGCCTGCGGCACCAGCTACTACGCCGGTTGCGTGGCCAAATATTGGCTGGAGGGCATCGCCAAAATCCCCACCCAGGTCGAGATCGCCAGCGAATTCCGCTACCGCGACTCGGTGCCCGCCCCCGACACGTTGGTCGTCACCATCAGCCAGTCGGGCGAAACCGCCGACACGCTGGCCGCGCTGCGCCACGCTCAAGCGCTGGGCATGCGGCACACGCTGACGGTGTGCAACGTGTCTACCAGCGCCATGGTGCGCGAATGCAAGCTGGCCTACCTGACGCGCGCCGGCGTCGAGATCGGCGTGGCCAGCACCAAGGCCTTTACCACCCAACTGGCGGGCCTGTTTTTGCTGACCCTGGCGTTGACCAAGACGCGCGGCCTGCTGACCGCCGCGCAGGAAGCCGCGCACCTGAAAGCCATGCGCCACCTGCCCGTCGCCCTGCAGGCCGTGCTGGCGCTGGAGCCGCAGATCATCACCTGGGCCGAGCAGTTCGCCGCGAAGGAAAACGCCCTGTTTCTGGGGCGCGGCCCGCACTACCCGGTGGCGCAGGAAGGCGCGCTCAAGCTCAAGGAAATCAGCTACATCCACGCCGAGGCGTATGCGGCGGGCGAGCTCAAGCACGGCCCGCTGGCGCTGGTCACCAGCGCCATGCCGGTGGTGACCGTGGCGCCCAACGACGCGCTGCTGGAAAAGCTCAAGAGCAACATGCAGGAAGTGCGCGCCCGCGGCGGCGTGCTGTACGCGCTAGCCGATGCCGACACCCGCATCGAAAGCGGCCCCGGTCTGCACGTCATCCGCATGCCCGAGCACTACGGCCCGCTGTCGCCCATCCTGCACGCCGTGCCGCTGCAACTGCTGGCCTACCACACGGCGGTGGCGCGCGGCACCGACGTGGACAAGCCGCGCAACCTGGCGAAGTCGGTGACGGTGGAGTAAGCAAGCCGCATAATGGCCTCGACGATGGAAAGCCGGCGTCGAGGCTCCGGTCACGGTCAAGTGCCATCGTCGGGAAGATTGGCCGCCTGTTGATCAGATCAACGGATTGAACCATGACCGAAAACACACGGGTCCTGCTGGCATTGCTCTGCACGCTGACGGCGTGGATCGGGGTGTGGGTGGTGGCGGTCGTCCGGTGGGTTGCGAGGGGGCGCAACCGATGGCTGGCCCATCTGCTGGGCGCGCTGTTGGGCATAGTCGCCGCCTTTGGCGCGTTCTGCCTGAGCGGCGCGCTCCTGATGCCAGGCACAGGCGAGACGCATCGACGAACATCGGGATTGGCGTCCTGGGTGGGCTGGTGCTGTGGCTGACGTGTTTCGGCGCGCTCCATGTCCCAAGGAAAAAAGTGGCGCAAGGCGCCGAAGCCGCCGTGCTGGCGGCGACGCTCGCCGCGTCGGCGATCAAGGCCGCGCCGGTACCGGTACGCGCGCCACGCAGGTCCCTCAAGGCCTGGTGGCAGGAAAAAAAGCGCAGGCAGGATGAACTGCGCTGTCAGGCCGAACAGTATTTGCGCGCGCGCAATCCGCTGAACCAGGCAAGTGCGCCAAGCGCCGAAATCATGCCGCTTGCCACGACAGCGATCGAGGCAACGCCGGCCCCGGTGCGCACGCCACGCAAGCCCATGAAAGAAGCGATCAAGGCTGGGCGGCAGGAAGAAAAGCGCCGACAGGATGAGCGGCGTTGCCAGGTAGAAAAAAGACGCGCCGCGCGGGAAAAGGCGCTGGGTGTGCCCTCCGAGATTTTTTTCGGCGAACGGTCCGGAGCGCACATGGCGTCCTGGTGCCTCGTGCTGTTCGTTGCAGCGTGCGGCTGGGCGTTCTTTGCCATGCCGTCGTCGGAAGGGGATGGCGTCGTCACGCGCCTTGCTCTGAGCGTTGCCGTGGTGGGCGTGCTGACCGCCGCTTATGCCATCTCCTGTCTCTTTATCGTTCCCGCCATTCCGTTGCTTTTACTGCTGCTGCCATTGGCCTTCGTTAGCCTCCTGGCAGAGGAATGGTGGCGCATTTACCATAACAAGCCTTACGTCCCACCGACGCCCGTGGTCAGTGGCTACCACCCCGATCCCGTTCAGCCATCGGTGCCGCCGCAAGACGACGGTTGCAACTCGGCGGCCCCGTTTTTCATCGGACTGTGGCTGGGCCACATGTGGGGCAGCGATCGTTGAGCGCAAAAAAATGCCGCTACGTTTGTCGTAGCGGCATCTCTAGGATTGGTGCGGTGTTCGGTGGAGGCGCGATCCGGAGTCGAACCGGACTAGACGGATTTGCAATCCGTTGCATAACCGCTTTGCTATCGCGCCGGAAGATGGCCTCCGACAAAAAAGGGAAGCAGCTGCTTCCCTTTTTTGTCGGCAACCGCCGGCTTGGTGAGCCGGCGGCCGGAATGTTGGAGCGGGAAACGAGGTTCGAACTCGCGACCTCAACCTTGGCAAGGTTGCGCTCTACCAACTGAGCTATTCCCGCGTGAGCCTTGAATTATATGCTGAAATTTGAGCTTGTTGGAGACCGGGCAAAAAATTTTTTCGATGCCTCCATGCCGGGCCCCCTATTCCAGCCGCTCCCCAAGAGGGAAGGTAAGTTTATTCCCCTCCTACGAGGGGGCCCGAAGGGCAGGGTGGTGACGCGGCTCGCACATCACACACCGTCTTTCAGGTGGCGCCGTCACCACCCCGGCGCTGCGCGCTACCCCTCCGCGGAGGGGAATCGGACGCGGGCGCGCTCATCGTGGAGCGCACCGCGCACCACCCGCCCGCGTCAGTGCTTGACCGTCGCGCGGCTGGCCTTGGGCTTGGCTGGGGGCACGGCGGGCGTGGCCTCGGCGGGGGCGAGGTCGTCCTCGGTCAGCGGCGCGGGCTGGCGCTCCAGCGCGAGTTCCAGCACTTTGTCGATCCACTTGACGGGGATGATCTTCAGGCCGTCTTTCACGTTGGCCGGGATTTCCTGCAGGTCCTTGACGTTCTCCTCGGGAATGAGGACGGTCTTGATGCCACCGCGCAGCGCGGCCAGCAGTTTTTCCTTCAGGCCGCCAATGGCGGTGACCTCGCCGCGCAGGGTGATTTCGCCGGTCATGGCGACTTCGCCGCGCACGGGAATGCCGGTCAGCGCGGAGACGATGGCCGTGGTCATGGCCGCGCCGGCGCTGGGGCCGTCCTTGGGCGTGGCGCCGTCGGGCACGTGGATGTGGATGTCGCGCTTTTCGAACATCTCGTCCTTGATGCCCAGCACCCGCGCGCGCGAACGCACCACGGTGCGCGCCGCCTCGACCGATTCCTTCATCACCTCGCCCAACTGGCCGGTGCGCTGCACGTTGCCCTTGCCGGGCATGGTGGCGACTTCGATGGTCAGCAGATCGCCGCCCACCTCGGTCCAGGCCAGGCCGACCACCTGGCCGACCTGGTTTTGCTGCTCGGCGCGGCCATAGTTGAATTTGCGCACGCCCAGAAAGTCACTCAGGTTGTCGGCGGTGACCTGAACCTGCGGCGCCATCTGCTTGAGTTGCAGCCCCTTGACCACCTTGCGGCAGATCTTGGACAACTCGCGCTCCAGCGAACGCACGCCCGCCTCGCGGGTGTAGTAGCGCACGATATCGCGCACGGCGCTTTCGCCGACGCGCAGTTCCTCCGGCTGGACGCCGTTGTTCTTCATCTGCTTGGGCAGCAGGTATTTGAGGGCGATGTTGGTCTTCTCGTCCTCGGTGTAGCCCGACAGGCGGATGACTTCCATGCGGTCGAGCAGCGCCGGCGGAATGTTGGTGGAGTTGCTGGTGGCGATGAACATCACGTCGCTCAGGTCGAAGTCCAGCTCGACGTAATGGTCGCTGAAAGTGTGGTTCTGCTCCGGGTCCAGCACCTCCAGCAGCGCGCTCGACGGGTCGCCCCGGAAGTCCATGCCGAGCTTGTCGATCTCGTCCAGCAAAAACAGCGGGTTGCGCGTGCCGACCTTGTTCAGGCTTTGCAGCACCTTGCCCGGCATGGCGCCGATGTAGGTGCGGCGGTGGCCGCGGATTTCGGCCTCGTCGCGCATGCCGCCCAGCGCCATGCGAACGTACTTGCGGCCCGTGGCCTTGGCCACCGACTGGCCGAGCGAGGTCTTGCCCACGCCGGGCGGGCCGACCAGGCACAGAATCGGCGCCTTCACTTTGTCCACGCGCTGTTGCACGGCCAGGTATTCGAGGATGCGGTCCTTGACCTTTTCCAGCCCGTAGTGGTCTTCGTTGAGCACCTGCTCGGCGTAGGCCAGGTCGTGCTTGATCTTGGTCTTCTTGCTCCAGGGCAGGCCGACCAGCACGTCGATGTAGTTGCGCACCACGGTGGCCTCGGCCGACATGGGCGACATGAGCTTGAGTTTCTTCAACTCGCCTTCGGCCTTCTTGCGCGCCTCGACTGGCATGCGGGCGGCCTTGATCTTCTTTTCGATCTCCTCGATGTCGGCGCCTTCCTCGCCCTCGCCCAGCTCCTTCTGGATGGCCTTGACCTGCTCGTTGAGGTAGAAGTCGCGCTGGTTCTTTTCCATCTGGCGCTTGACGCGGCCACGGATTTTCTTGTCGACGTTGAGGATGTCCACCTCGCGCTCGAGCTGCTCGAACAGGTTTTCCAGCCGTTCCTTGACGTTGGCCAGGTCCAGCACGGCCTGCTTGCTGTCGAGCTTGAGCGGCAGGTGCGCGGCGATGGTGTCGGCCAGCCGGCCCGGCTCCTCGATGCTGGCAATCGACACCAGGATCTCCGGAGGAATCTTCTTGTTCAGCTTGACGTACTGGTCGAACTGCTGCATCACCGCGCGGCGCAGCGCCTCGACCTCGGCGTTGTCCTTGTCGCTTTCACCGACTTCCAGCGGAGTGACGATGGCCACGAAGTGGGACGGGCTGTCCTCGATGTGGGTCACGGTGGCGCGCTGCTGGCCCTCGACCAGCACCTTCACGGTGCCGTCGGGCAGCTTGAGCATCTGCAAGATGCTGGAGATGCAGCCGATCTCGAACATGTCGCTCACCAAAGGCTCGTCCTTGGCCGCCGCCTTCTGCGCCACCAGCATGATGCGGCGGTCGGTGAGCATGGCCGTTTCCAGCGCCTTGATGCTCTTGGGCCGGCCCACGAACAGCGGAATCACCATGTGGGGAAACACCACCACGTCGCGCAGCGGCAGCAGCGGCAGGTCGGTCGGGGTGGCGGGCAGCGGAACGGGTGCGGACATGAAAAATCCTTGGGTCATCCAAAAGCCTGTTGGGCATCTTTTTGCCGCTGCGACGAAAAGGTGCCCAACAGGCTCTACAAACTGAATATGGCAGCGCGGGCCGTATTTTCAACCCGCCGGCGGATTCGTGCCGGAAGCGCCCGGCACTGGCGGGGCAGGCGCTCAGGCCTGCTTGGCCGCCTCGCGGTACACCAGCAACGGCGGCTGCTGTTCCTCGATGGTGCTTTCGTCCACCACCACCTTGGCCACGCCAGCGGTGTGGGGCAGATCGAACATGGTGTCGATCAGCGCCTGCTCCAGGATCGAGCGCAGCCCGCGCGCGCCGGTCTTGCGCGCCAGCGCCTTGCGCGCGATGGCTTGCAGCGCCGAGGGGCGAATCTCCAGCTCCACGCCCTCCATGTGCAGCAGGCGCGAGAACTGCTTGACCAGCGCGTTCTTCGGCTCGGTCAGGATCTGCATCAGCGCGTCCTCGGTCAGCTCGGTCAGCGTGGCCACCACCGGCATGCGGCCGACCAGTTCCGGAATCAGGCCGTACTTGATCAGGTCCTCCGGCTCCACGCTCTGGAACACCTCGGTCAGCGAGCGCTGCTGCTTGCTGCGCACGGTGGCGGCGAAGCCGATGCCGCTGGCCTCGGTGCGCGCCTCGATCACCTTCTCCAGCCCCGCGAACGCGCCGCCGCAGATGAACAGGATGTTGGTGGTGTCGATCTGCAGGAAGTCCTGGTTCGGGTGCTTGCGCCCGCCCTGCGGCGGAATGCTGGCCATGGTGCCCTCGATCAGCTTGAGCAGCGCCTGCTGCACGCCCTCGCCCGAAACGTCGCGCGTGATGCTGGGGTTGTCGGCCTTGCGGCTGATCTTGTCGATTTCGTCGATGTAGACGATGCCGCGCTGGGCGCGCTCGATGTCGTAGCTGCAGCTTTGCAGCAGCTTGCTGATGATGTTCTCGACGTCCTCGCCGACGTAGCCGGCCTCGGTCAGCGTGGTGGCGTCGGCCATCACGAAGGGCACGTCGAGCTGGCGCGCCAGCGTCTGCGCCAGCAGCGTCTTGCCCGAGCCGGTGGGGCCGATCAACAGGATGTTGCTCTTGGTCAGCTCCACGTCGCCGCCCTTGGCGTCGTCCTTGTGCTTGAGGCGCTTGTAGTGGTTGTAGACCGCCACCGCCAGCGTGCGCTTGGCCTTTTCCTGGCCGATGACGTAGTTGTCCAGGTTGGCCTTGATGTCGGACGGCGTGGGCAGGTCCGGCTTGGCCGCGCCCACGGCGGTATCCGCGGGTACTTCCTCGCGGATGATGTCGTTGCACAGGTCGATGCACTCGTCGCAGATGAACACCGACGGCCCGGCGATCAGCTTCTTGACCTCGCGCTGGCTCTTGTTGCAGAACGAGCAGTAAAGCGTTTTCTCGCCGGATGATCCCTTTTTATCGGCCATTAGAGGATGGTTCCATGATGAATCGGCGCATGATACCCAAATTGCGCCGGTGCGGTTGCCGCGCTGCACTCCGCCTTTGCTGCCTTGCCAAGCTGGCCAAGCGCGCACCAATGATAGCGCCCGGCACCGGCCCTGATGGGCTTGGCCGGCACGGCGTGTTTCTGCCTTTCTGATCTTCTTGTTCATCGCTGCCGGCGAGTGCCCCTCGCACAGGCAGATCGGTCTTTGCTACTTGAGCCCCGAGTTGCCCGTGCCACGGCTTGGCTGAGCGCACACGTAAGTGCGCATGTGGCATCAAGGCGACATCCAAGTTCACACAAATTTTTACGTATGTTAACATAATGATTCAATTTTAGAAATTCAATCCGTAAAACCAACGGGTATGAGGGTGGCAAATTCAGAGGGAGGCATCTTGCGCACGATCAGTTTATTTTCTTTGTCGTGCCGCGCAGCGGCTGGCTTGCTCCTGTGCGGGTGTTGGGCGGCGCAAGCGCAAACCACTGCGGCGCTGAATTCCTTTATCGAAGAGCAGCGCCAGCAGGAACGCGAGCGGGCCTTGCGTCAGAAACTGGAAGTTCAGCCGGACGTGCGGCGCCAAGCGCCCCAGGTTTCCGCTGGCCGGCTGCCCACCGAGGAATCGCCGTGTTTTCGCATCGACCGCATCCTTCTCGAAGGCCCGTCCGCGGAACTATTCCAATGGGCGCTGGCCGCCGCCGACCCCGCCGATGACCCCGCCACCGGGCGCTGCCTGGGCGGCGCCGGCATCAACCAAGTCATGGCGCGCGTGCAAAACGCCATCATCGCGCGCGGCTACGTCACCACCCGCATCCTGGCCGCGCCCCAGGACCTCAAGCAAGGCCGGCTGACGCTCACCGTCGTCCCCGGACGTATCCGCGCCATCCGTTTTGCCGACGGCAGCAGCTCCCGCGCCACCTTGCGCAACGCCGTGCCCGCGCGCGCGGGCGATCTGCTCAACTTGCACGACATCGAACAGGCGCTGGAAAACTTCAAGCGCGTGCCCACGGCGGAGGCCGACATCCAGATCGTCCCCGCCGATGGGCCCGACGCCCAACCCGGCCAAAGCGATCTGGTCATCGCGTGGAAACAGGAGCGCGTCTGGCGCCTGGCCGCCTCGCTGGACAACTCGGGCAGCAAGCACACCGGCAAATACCAGGGCAATTTCACCCTGTCCTTCGACCATCCTTTCACGCTCAACGACCTGTTTTACGTCAGCCTGAATCACGATCTGGGCGGCGGCGGCGGCGGCGGCGGCGGCGGCGACAGCGGCAGCAAAGGCACGCGCGGATATACCGTGCATTACGAAGTGCCGTACGGATATTGGTTATTTGGCCTGACCAGCAGTTACTACGACTACCACCAATCGGTGCTCGGCGCGACCCAGACCTATATTTACAGCGGGGACAGCCAAAACAGCGAAGTGCGCCTCTCGCGTGGTTTGTACCGCGACGCCGCGCGCAAAATCGGTGCCTATGTGCGCGGCTGGCAACGCACGTCCAGCAACGCCGTTGACGATACCGAAATCGAAGTACAGCGCCGCCGCATGGCCGGCTGGGAAATGGGCCTGACGCAGCGCGAACTCATCGGCGCGGGCACGCTGGACGCCAGCCTGGCCTACCGGCACGGCACCGGCATGCTGTCCTCGCTGGCCGCGCCTGAACAAGCGTTCGGGGAAGGCACCTCGCGTCCGGTCATCATCACCGCCGACGCGCAACTGGCGCTGCCCTTCAAGGCCGCCGGCCAGTCGTGGCGCTACACCGGCACGTGGCGCGGGCAATGGAACCGCACCCCGCTGGTGCCGCAGGATCGCTTTTCCATCGGCAACTGCTACACCGTGCGCGGCTTCGACGGCGAAATCACCCTGATGGGCGACCGGGGCTGGCTGCTGCGCAACGACTTGGGCCTCGGCTTAGGCCAGAGCGGCCAGGAACTGTACCTGGGCCTGGACGTCGGCGCCGTGGGCGGCCAGGCCACCAACGGGCTCACCGGCCAGCATCTGGCCGGCGCCGGCTTGGGGCTGCGCGGGGGCGGCTACAAGGGCTTCACCTGGGACCTGTTCGCCGGCAGGCCGCTGACCAAGCCGGCGAACCTGCGCACCGCCAGATACACCTTCAATTTCAGCCTGAACTGGGCTTACTGAGCGCGTTGGCAGCGCTCTTTGCGATCCATCCCTTCCACGGACATCAAGCGCAAGGACCTACGTCATGAACAAGAACCTCTACCGCATCGTATTCAACGACAAGCGCGGGCTGTTGATGGCGGTCGCCGAATTTGTCCGGGGAGAAGGCAAACACGCCGGCGATCGCTCGGCCACAGGGTGCACGCCGCTCTGGGCCACGCTCAAGCCGCTGTGCTTTGGCCTGCTGCTCGCTCTGGGCGGCGTGATCTGCCCGGCAGCGGCGCAAATCGTCGCCGACCCCTCGGCCGCGAGCCGGCAGCAGGCCACCGTGCTCAAGGCGGCCAATGGCGTGCCGCTGGTCAACATCCAGACCCCCAGCGCCGCCGGGGTATCGCGCAACATCTACAGCCAGTTCGACGTCAACGGGCAGGGCGCCATCCTCAACAACAGCCGCGCCAACGTCCAGACCCAACTGGGCGGCTGGGTGCAAGGCAACCCGTGGCTGGCCACGGGCAGCGCCAGGATCATCCTCAACGAGGTCAACTCCAGCAACCCGAGTCAACTGAGCGGCTACGTGGAAATTGCCGGCCAGCGCGCCGAAGTCATCATCGCCAACCCGGCGGGCATTCAAGTGGATGGCGGCGGTTTCCTGAATGCCGGCGGCATCACCCTCGCCACGGGCCAGGTGCAACTGGGCGCCAATGGCGCCATCGACGGCTACCGCGTGCAAGGCGGCAGCATCGCCGTCAACGGCCTGGGACTGGACAGCGGCGATGCCGACTACACCCACCTGCTGGCGCGCGCCGCCCAGATCAACGCCGGCATCTGGGCGAACGATCTCAAGGTGGTGCTGGGCAACAACGACATCGCCAACAACGGCGGCTTGGGCGCCATGCCCACGGTGACCCCCATCGCCGCCGCGCCCGGTGCCGTGCAGCCCACTCTGGCGCTGGACGTGGGCCAGTTGGGCGGCATGTACGCGGGCAAGATCTTCCTGGTCGGTACCGAGGCGGGTCTTGGCGCGCGCAATGCGGGCACACTGAATGCCGCCACGGGCCAAGTTCAGGTCAGCCTGGACGGACTGCTCTCCAGCAGCGGCGCCATCGCCGCCGGCCAGGACGTCAGCCTCAACGTCCAGGGCCTCGCCAACAGCGGCGCCATCTCCAGCCAGCGCGACATCGTGATTGCCGACGGCGGCGCCGGCAGCAGCAACAGCGGCACCCTCAACGCCGCGCGCCAGTTGCAGTACAGCGGCACCGCCCTGGACAACCAGAGCGGCGGCACCTTGACCGCCGCGCGGCTCGACCTCCAGGCGCAAAGCCTCTCCAACGCCGGGCTCATCCAGCAAACCGGGGCGCAGTACCTCAACATCCAGGCCGAGCGCCTGGCCAACAGCGGCCCGAACGCCGTCATCGGCGCCCCGTTGGCGTCCGCCAGCGGCGGTACCGGCGGCAGCGGCAACCAAAGCAGCGGCGGCACGGGTTCCGAGCCGGGTACGCCTTCCGAGGGAAACTCCGGCACCACGCCGGATACAGGCTCTGGCGGGCAAGACGCGGCCCCCGGCGGCGTCCAGCTTCTGCCCGCCGGGCAAATCAGCGCCCAGAACATCACCAACAGCGGCCAGATCCTGGCCAACGGCGCCAGCGATGTTGCCACCACGCAAAGCCTGAGCAACTCCGGCACCTTGAACCTGCGCACCCTGAGCGCCGACGGCAGCGTCGACAACAGCCAGGGCACGGCCATGGTGCGCAACTGGCGCGGCGTGCAAACCAGCCTGCTCAACCAGGGCGGCAGCCTCTACAGCACCACCGACCTGAACCTGCAAAGCCAGCGCCTGGACAACACCGGCGGACAAATCGGCAGCGCCGGCAGTCTCACCGTCCATGCCGATCAGGACATCGTCAACGCCGGCGGCGTGCTCTCCGGCACCGGCGACACGCAGGTGGCCGCGCAAAGCCTGGACAACAGCCAGGGCGGCACCATCGCCAGCAACACCGGCAGCGTCGTGCTGAGCGTCGCCCAGACGCTGGGCAACCAGGGCGGCGACATCCACACCGTCGGCACCGGCTCGAGTCAGGTCGTCACCCTCCAGGCCGGCGCCCTGGACAACACCGGCGGCGCCATCGCGCAAGCGGGCAGCGGCGCGATGCAGGTGAACGCCGACGGGGCGCTCATCAACACCCAAGGACAGTTGACCAGCCAGGGCACGCTCGGCATCCATAGCGGCGCCTTGGTCAACGACGCCGGCGTCATCGCCAGCCAGGGCCAGGCCAACCTCGACGTGGCCTCCTTGTCCAACCGGGGCGGCACCCTCCAGGCCGGCGCCGACCTCAGCCTCCAGAGCGCGGGCGCCATCGACAACACCGGCGGCGGCATCGGCGCCGGCGGGCCACTGAGCCTCACGGCGCAAAGCCTGGACAACACCCAGGGCCAGATCGCGCAGGCCGGCGCCGGGACGATGCGCTTGCGCGTGGCCGACACCCTCACCAACACCCAAGGCCAGATCGCCAGCAATGGCGGCCTGGACCTGAACGCCGGACAGCTCGACAACGCCCGAGGCACCCTGAGTGCCCAAGTCGACCTGAACCTGAGCGTGCCGATGCTCGACAACACCGGCGGCGCCCTGCAAACGGGCGGGCGCCTGACGCTGAGCAGCCCCGGCGCGGTCCTCAATACCGACGGACTGCTGCAATCGGGCAGCGACCTGAACGTCAGCAGCGGGTCGCTGGTCAACGACCGAGGCCAGATCCTCAGCGGCGCCAACGCCGCCATCGACACCGGCGCACTGAGCAACGCGGGCGGCGTCGTGGCCGCGCAAAACGCCCTCACCCTCGCGACCCAGGCGCTGAACAACAAGGGCGGGCAGATCGGCGGCGAAAGTGTCACGCTGGACACCCACGGGCAAAACCTCGTCAACGACGGCGGCCAGATCGTGGCCGCCAGCGGCGATCTGCTGGTGAGCGGCGGCGCGCTGTCCAACCAGGACGGCCTGTTGCAGGCCGGACGCAACCTGGCTGTCAACACCAACGGCCAGAGTCTGGCCAACACCCAATCGGGCACCCTGCTGGCCGTGGGCGATGCCACGTTGACTACCGGGGCGCTGGCCAACGACGGCGGCGTCATCCAGGCGGGGGTTGGTGACAACTCGGCCTCCAAGCTGAACATCAATGCCACCGGACCGATGAGCAACCACGCTGGCCGCATCCAGGCCACCGGCGAACTCTCGGCCAGGGCTCAGAACTTGGACAGCACCGCTGGCCAGATACTGGCCGGCGCCGCGCTGGGCGTCACCGTTGATGGCAACCTGAACAACACTGGCGGCTCATTACTGGGCGATGCCGGCGTCATGCTCGCCAGCGGTAGCCTCACCAACGATGCCGGCGGCGTCATCGGTTCCAGCGGCAACGCGGTGAACATCGACACTGGCGTCATGAGCAACCGGGGCGGGGCCATCTCCGCCGCCACCCAGACCGACATCGGCAGCCAGGCGCTGGACAGCAGCGGCGGACAGATCGGCGGCGAGAGCGTCCATGTCGACACCCACGGACAAAACCTCACCAACGACGGCGGCCAGATCATTGCCGCCAGCGGCGACCTGCAACTGAGCAGTGGCTCGCTGACCAACCAGGGCGGCCTGCTGCAGGCCGGGCGCAAGCTTGACGTCAATACCAACGGCCAGCGCCTGACCAACACCCAGTCCGGCACCCTGCTGTCCGTGGGTGATGCCAGCCTGGACACCGGCGCGCTCAACAACGACGGCGGCGTCATCCAGGCCGGCGTCAGTGACAACGCCACCTCCACGCTGAGCATCAGCGCCGTTGGCCCGATGAGCAACCAGGCTGGCCGCATCCAGGCCACCAGCGAACTCTCGGCCAGGGCCCAAAGCCTGGACAACACCGACGGCCAGATGCTGGCCGGCGCAGCGCTGGGCATCACCGTCGATGACGCATTGAACAACACCGGCGGCGCGCTACGGGGCGATGCCGGCGTCACGCTCGCCAGCGGCAGCCTCGCCAACGATGACGGCGCCATCGGTTCGAGCACCAGCGCGGTCGACATCGTCACCGGCGTCCTGAGCAACCGGGGCGGCGCCATCTCCGCCGCCACCCAGGCCAGCGTCGGCAGCCAGGCGTTGGACAACACCAAAGGCCAGATCGGCGGTGCCAGCGTCAGCCTCGACACCCATGGGCAGAGCCTTGCCAACGACGACGGCCAGATCATTGCAGCCACCGACGATCGCCAAAGCAACAGCGGTGCGCTCGACGTGCGCAGCGGCGCGCTCAGCAACCAGGGCGGCAGCCTCCAGGCGGCGGACACCCTCAACATCGCCGCCAACGGCCTGGACAACCGCGATGGTCTCATTGCGGCCAGCAGCCTCAGCGTGCAAAGCCGGGACGGCGGCGGGCGCTGGGCCGCCATCGACAACCGGGGCGGCACCCTGGCCGCCGACCAGGCGCTGGTGATCGACAGCGGCGCGCTCGACAACACCCAGGGCGTGATCGAAACCACCCAATCGGGCAGCACCCTCACCCTGCGCAGCCACGGCCAAGACATCGTCAACCAGCAGTCCGGCGACGCCAAGGGCATTCTGGCGGCGGGCGCGCTCGCCATCGACGCGCAGGGCGGCCAGTTTGACAACGGCCACGGCGGCTACACCGGCGCGGGCGGCAACGCCGCCATCGGCGCCGCGCGCATCCTGAACGCTGGCGGCGCCATCGCCGGCAATGCCGACCTGGCCCTTGCCAGCACCGCATCCAGCGGTACCGGCATCGACAACAGCGCCCAAGGCGTGGTGCAGGCCCTAGGCAACCTGAGCCTGAACGCCGGCGCGGCCGACATCGACAACGCGCAAGGCACCCTGCTGGCCGATGGCGACCTCACGCTCGCCAACACCGGCGCCGTCGACAACCGGGGCGGCGCGATGCGCGCCGGCCAGACGCTGGCCATCACCGACCCCAACGCAGATGGCGGCGCGGCCACGCAAATCGTGGACAACAGCGGCGGCCAGCTGTACGGGGCCGGACAGGTCAAGCTCCAGAGCGGTTCGCTGGCCGGCGGCACTGGCGGCATCAGCACTGGCGGCGACCTGACCCTCGCCCTGACCGATAGCTTCACCCAGGCCAGCGGCGCCACCTTGTCGGCCAACGGCCAACTCACCGTCCAAACCCAGGGCGATCTCATCAACCAAGGCCAGATCGAAGGCGGCACCGGGGTCACGGTCAGCGGGGTCAACGTCGACAACCAGGCCGGCGCGAGCATTACCTCCGCTGGCGCCACCACCGTCAACGCCAGCCAGAACCTGACCAACCGGGGCCTGATCGACGGCTCGGATACCCAAATCAACGCCGCCATCGTCGACAACGCCGGCACCGGGCGCATCTACGGCGACCACCTGTCGATTGCCGCCGGCACCGTCCACAACCGCGAGGAAGTCGTCGACGGCGTGCTCACCAGCGCCACCATCGCGGCGCGCCAGCAGCTCGACATCGGCGCTCAAGTGATCGACAACAGCGGCGGCGCCAGCCTGCTGAGCCTGGGCGATTTGAACATCGGCGGCGCGCTCGATGCCGCGCGCACCGCCACCGGGCAGGCGCAAGCCATCAACAACCCGGCCTCCAGCATCCAGTCCGGCGGCAACATGACCCTGCGCGCCCTTGAGATCAACAACACCAATCCGGGGCTGGTTCTTGGCGCCCAGGTTTTGGTTTCCAGCGCTCCGGGCCCGGAAATGTATGCGTTGCTGGACGGGCCCATGCTGGATCCGAGCCTGTTTGTGAACATGCCGTCGGCGGTATATCCCTATCTGAATATGCTCGACGCCTTCACGAATGGTGACAGCTCGAACAAGCAGCCGGGCCAGTTGATCGATGGTCGCATCGTGATGCCCGTCCATCCGGATTTGTTTGGTCCGGATCACTATATCGAGCAAGCCATCAAGCCACTAAGCTGCATTGCATACAGCAATTTGGTATGCACTAAATACGGTACCACCTATGCATTGGCCGACTCGCCACTATGGACGCAGTTTGGCATGACGCCCCCCGAGGGTTATGACCTGACGCCGGGCAACCCCAACTATGCCGTTTCCCTGGCTGCGGTTCAGACGTTGGACGCCGCCATCACGGCGCAGAACCTGGAAAACAACTCGGTGTATACCGCCCGGCGCGATTACTACGACTACTACAACATCACCAACTCCACCTACCAGGATCAGGTGGTCAGCACCACGCCCGGCCGCATCAGCGCCGGCGGTGACCTCACCGTCGACGGCAAGCTCAACAATACCGATTCCAGCATCATCGTCGGCGGCACGATTCACATTGCCGATGGCGATCTCAACAACGTGGCCACCCAAGGCGCGACCACAGTGGTCACCAGTGGAACCGTGATACAGATGGGGTGGCGGTATGGCAGTCAGACCGGCCAAACCCTCGGTAGCCAGAGTAACCCCAAACCCTTCAGCACCTCCACCGTCAGCACCACCGATTTGCCGACGCTGACCTACCTGCAAAACCAGAGCGTCGCCGCCCCCAGCGTTGCCGGCAACGGCAACACCGGGCAAAACGTCCAGACGGATCAGGCACAAGCCGGCCAAGCCACGGTGGGGGCGGGCAACGCCGCCGCTTCGGGTAACAGTGCCGGAGCTGCGGCAGGCGCGGCCTTCGGTACGGCGCAGGGCGACATCGGCGCCAGCGCGACGGCTGGCCAGGCCTCCAGCGTGCAAGGGGGCATTCATGGCGAAGGGCCGACCAACGCCCCGCCGCGCGTGACGCAATACGAACTGACCTCGGCCAGCGGCGACAGCGTGAACGTGCGCACCGTCGCCTCCGGCCCCCAACTGCCCGCCAGCAGCCTCTACAGCGTCAACCCCGGCAACCCCAACGCCCCCCTGGTGGAAACCGACCCCGCCTTCACCCGCTACCAGCAATGGCTGGGTTCGGACTACATGCTGGCGCAACTGGGCTACGATCCGGCCAACACCCTCAAGCGCCTGGGCGACGGTTTCTACGAGTCCCAATTGATCCAGCAGCAGGTGGCCCAGCTCACGGGCCGGCAGTTCCTGGACGGCTACAGCGACCAACTGAGCCAATACCAGGCGCTGATGGACGCCGGCGTGACCTACGCCCAGGCCTGGAACCTCACCCTCGGCGTGGCCCTGAGCGCCGCGCAGATGGCCCAGCTCACCAGCGACATGGTCTGGCTGGTCAGCCAAACCGTCACCCTGCCCGACGGCAGCACCCAGACCGTGCTGGTGCCCCAGCTCTATGTACTGGCCCAGTCGGGCGATTTGAGCCCCGGCGGCGCGCTCATTAGCGGCAACAACGTCGTCGTCGACGGCGGCGACGGCAACGTCAACAACTCCGGCACCATCGCCGGACGCAACGTGGTGCAGATCAGCGGCAACGACATCAACAACGTCGGCGGGCGCATCACCGGCAACCAGGTGAGCCTGGCCGCCACGCGCGACATCAACGTCATTGGCGGCAGCGTCGACGCGGCCATGACCTTGCTGGCCGATGCCGGCAACGACATCAACGTGTCCAGCGCCACCCGCGCCAGTGAAATCGGCACCGCCGCCAACGGCGCCAGCGGCCAGAACATCGACCAGGTGGGCCGCCTGGCCGTGACCGGCAAAACTGCCGATCCGACGGACAGCTTGTCGGGTCTGATGAGCGTCTCCGCCGGCCACGACCTCAACCTCAACGCCGCCCAGCTGCAAAACCAGGCTGCCGGCGGCAAAACCGAACTGAGCGCCGGCAACGACCTGAATCTGGGCACCGTCACCACCTCCAGCGCCCAGGCCATCACCTGGAATGCCGACAACTGGCGCAAAACCAGCACGCAAACCGAAGTCGGGACCGTGATCCAGGGCGCTGGCGACGTCAGCCTGTCGGCGGGCAACGACCTGAACGCCCGCGCCGCCAGCGTCACCAGCCAGGGCGCCCTCGGCGCCAGCGCCAAGAACGACCTCAACCTGCTGGCCGGGAGCAGCAGCTCGAACATCGACGCGGCGGTCAAGTCCACCTCCAGCGGCTTCCTGTCGTCGTCCACCAGCACCCGCGCCTACGGCAACGCCGAAGCCAACGCGCAGGGCACCACGCTGGCAGGCGCCAGCCTGGACCTCAACGCGGGCCGCGATCTCACCGCGCAGGCCGGCACCCTCATCGCCCTGGACAAAGCCAACCTGACCGCGGGCCGCGACGTCAACCTGCAAGACGCGCAGGCCACCAGCATCCGCGACCAGTCCGGCAGCGACAGCTCCAGCCTGCTGATCAACAGCAAGTCCACCGTCACCACCGGCCACGCCGAAAGCTCCATCAGCCAGGGCACCTACGTGACCGGTCAGGACGTCAGCGTCACCGCCGGCAACGACATCAACCTCACCGGCTCGCACGTCGTCGGCCAGAGCAGCGCCACGCTCCATGCCGACAACGACATCAACATCCTGGCCGGGCAAAACACCGCCAGCGCCAGCAGCAGCAGCCAGACCAAGAAATCCGGCCTGAGCCTCAACCGCCTGAGCGTGAGCCTGGGCAGCAGCAGCGCCAGCACCGAGCAGCAAAACCAGAGCGTTACCGCCGCCGCCTCCAGCGTGCAGGCGCAGGGCGAGGGCGGCAACGTCAGCATCAGCGCTGGCGGCAACTACACCCAGACGGGCTCCATCGTCATGGCCGGCCCCGCCGCGCAGGCCGACGCGGCCACGCCGTCCGGCGGCAACGTCGACATTACCGCGCGCAACATCACCGTCGATGAAGCGCGCGAAGTTGAGCGCGACCAGTTCGAGCAGCGGGCCAAGCAAAGCGGCATCACGGTCGGGGTCAGCGGCCCCACCATCAACCCGCTCAAGGGCGGCTCGATCGACCCCATCAGCGTCTCCGTCACTCTCGGGCGCAGCAGCAGCCAAGGCAGCGGCGCCAAGGACCAAGACACCGCCGCCGGCTCCACCATCAACGCCGGCGGCAGCGTCAACCTGACGGCCACCGACGGCGACATTCGCGTGCGTGCCAGCAACATTGAAGCCGGCGGCGACGCCAACCTCGCCGCCCGCCAGGGCGACGTCGTGCTGCAAGCCACGCAAAACACCTACAACCAGCAAACCAGCCAGGGCAGCAACTCGCTCAGCCTGGGCACCAGCTACAGCAACAGTGGCGGCAACCAGGTGGCCAGCCAGCAGCAAAGCACCGTGGTCGGCAGCACCGTCAGCGCCAGCAACGTCAACATCGCCGCGGGCCGCGACGCGCAGGTCACCGCCAGCACCGTGGTGGCCGACAACGACATCACGATCCAGGCTGGGCGCAACATCGACATCCTCGCGGCCCAGGCCACGCAAGACTCCAGCGCATCGAGCAGCGCGCACGGCGTGTCCTACGACCCCACCATCAAGCTGTCGCCGCGCCAAACCCTGCTGAGCGTCACGCGCGGCGAACAAAACGGCACCGGCGACGCCAGCAGCGCCGTCACCAGCCTGCTGAGCGCCAACGGCGGCAACCTGACCATGGTGGCCGGCTTGGACGAGCAGTACGCCGGCACCGGCCAGGGCAACGTCACCACCGAAGGCGCCGACCTGCTGGCCGCCGGCAAGGTCTCGGTCAGCGGCAATGCCGTCCACCTCAATGAAGTCACCTCCAGCGGCGCCAGCGCCCAAAACGCCCAGCAAAGCAGCCTGGTGATCGGCTCGCAGCTCACCGGCAGCGTCGGCGGCGTCATCACCCGCGCCTACGACATGGCGCAGCAGGCGCGCACCACCCAGGACAGCCGCCTGCAAGGCGCGCTGGCCCTGAAAGCCGGCTACGACGCCTACAAGCTGGTGTCCGGCAGCCTGGAGCAGCCGGCGCAAGACGGCCCCGCCGGCGCGGTCGTCGGCGTCAGCGTCAGCGCGCAGTACAGCCAGCAGAAGTCGGCCAGCGCCGACAGCTACAGCACCCAGCGCGGCACCAACATCCAGGCCGGCGAGATCGACATCACGGCGCGCGAGAGCGACCTGACGGCGCAGGCGGCCAAACTGCAGGCGCAGGACATCAACCTGAGCGCCGCGCGCACGCTCGATCTGGAGGCCGGCGCGAACAGCGCTCAATTCACCAGCAGCAACTCCAGCTTTGGCATTGGCGGCGGCGCCACCCTGGGCGGCGGGGCGCAAAACGGCCTGAGTTTTCAGGCGAACATCGGTGCCAGCAAGGGCAAGGCCAACGGCGTCGAGGTGGTGCACGACAACACCCTGGTCACCGCCACCGGCACCTTGAGCACCCGAAGCGGCGGCGACACCATTCTCAACGGCGCGCAGTTGGCCGGCGATACCGTCAAGATGAACGTCGGCGGCGACCTCAAAATCGGCACCCAGCAGGACTACAGCGCCTTTGCCAGCGAGCAAAGCAGCGCCGGGCTGAACATCAGCGTGTGCGTGCTGCCGCTGTGCGCCGGCCAGTTCATCACCGCCACGGCCAGCTTTGCCCAGCAAAGCGTGGACCACAACTACCAGAGCGCCACCGGCCAGAGCGGCATTGCGGCGGGCGTGGGCGGCTACGACATCAGCGTGCAGGGCAAAACCGAGTTGAAAGGCGCGGCCATCACCAGCACGGCCAGCCCGGACCAAAACAAACTGGCCACCGCCAGCCTGACCTTCAGCGATCTGGACAACAGCCAGCACACCGCGTCGAGCAGCGAGGCGCTGAGCCTGAGCTACGGCGGCGCCAGCAGCCTGGGCGACATGGCGCGCAGCGTGGGCCAAACCGCCTTGGGCACCCTGGCTGGCGGTGTCGGCCTGCCCGCCGACAACGACCAGAAGAGCCAGACGCTGAGCGTCATCAGTCCGGGGCAGATCACGATTACCGGCACGGATGCCGAGAGCAGCGCCAACGTCGCCACCTTGACCAGCCGGGATGCCTCGACCGCCAACCAGGCACTGACCAACACCCTGAGCTTGCAACAGGCGCAGGAGCTGCCGCAGAAGCTGCAACAGGCGCGGCAGCGCCAGCAGGCGGCCGACCTGGTGGGCAGCGTGCTGGACGAAGCCATAGGCGACTTGGCTCAAAACAGGTGGGCCGATGGCAGCCCGGAAAAGGTCTTGCTGCACGGCTTGGCGGGCGTGGTGCAGGCGGCGGTGGGCGGCGGCAATGTCCTGGCCGGCGCGGCGGCGGGGATGACCAACGAGGCGGTGCTCAAGCAGATGTCCGACTACCTGATCAGCCAGGGCATCCAGAAGGGCAGCGACGAATACAAGGACTTGATGACGGCAGGCTCGAGCCTGCTGGGAACGGCGGTAGGCGCCCTGGCGGGCAATGCCAACACCGGGGCCAATGTGGCGACCAATGCAACGGTCAACAACTTTCTCAAGCACGACCAATGGCAGGCGCTCTCCGACAAGCTCGCGGCGTGCCAGCAGAAACAGGGCGGCTGCTCCAGCGCCGATGAAAAGGCACTGCGTGACGAATACCAGCGAATCAGCACAGAGCAAGACCAGCAACTCAAGGCGGCTTGCGCTAGCCTCGGCTCTAGCGAATGCCGCTCCATGCTCAGCGACGCACAGTTCGGCACCGCCACGCAACAAGCGCTGGTGCTGGCGGGAAGCCTTCCTGAGTACTACTGGGGCGGTTCAGACTTCAACGCCAGCGTGAACTTGGTGCAAAAGCGCGTGGACGCCTACGACATCATGAGTGCGTGCGCCGCGAACCAGCAGCAATGCGATCAGCAGCGTATCGATGGTGCGATGCAAGTACTCATGACAGGGACGGCCATAGTGGCCGCGCCAGCCCTTGCGCTAGAGGCGACCGTAGTGACTGCGGGAATCATGACCGAAGGAGCGGGTGTCTACTGCTCCACGCGCGCGCAACAGTGCCTGGACTTGATCAACACCCTCGCCGAAATGGCCACGGGCACGCCCATGAGCGGCGCTGCTGGCATCTGGGCAGGCGAGATCCCATCAGGGTATCGGGCCATTGAGATGGCAGGATTGCCTGCGGGTACCACCGCCATTGCCGATGCCGCCACTGGGGAAATCAAGCTTCTGACCGATACGGGTAAGATCGTCGACGTGCCGCCTGCGCTGCTGGCCGCACAGGGGGGAACAGCGGCTGGTGATGCGGTAGCCACTGCACCCCGAGTGACCAACGGTGTTGCACTTGACCCCCGGCTACCTGATCCTGTAGCGGGCTTGGAATATACGCCCAACACTTTGAATTCGCCGAATCCTAATATTGCTAATTCTCAGGTTAACGGCTATGTCGGCGAATTGAACTTGGCAAATGATGTTGCTAATCTGCCCAATCAAATAGTCGTCAGGTACGGCGATGCTATAGGTACGCACGGCGCCGATGTGATATCTGTGAATTCAGCCACAGGTGAAGTAACTTTGTGGGACAACAAATTCCTCAGTAACGCACAAGGCATACCATCATCGACCACGTTTACACCGCAGTCGAGTGCGTTGAATGGAGCACTTTCGGATGCTCGGACTGCTATTCAAGGTTCAGATCTACCGCAAGCGATAAAGGATCAGGCGCTTCAAAATTTACAGAATGGCAATTTTACCACAAACACCGTCGGCTCCGGTGCGGCAAAAAATTCGACAACGGTGAGATTTTGTGGGTTTAGCCCCTGTTGAGAGGTATTGGAAATGTTATTTGATCCAATCAAATTGAGAGTGAATGGCTTTGACCGAGGATTGCTCAATTTTTATTTGAAGACGCAATATGACGAAAATCGACCGATGGGTAACGTTGCTGCCAGTGAGATTGAGGCGGTCATAACAGCATGGTTGCTTGGTCTTCATCGTGAGATAGAGCCGATCATTCGCCGCTCAAATGAATGGCTAGATAGGGCCATCAAAGAAGACGAGAAGCTGGGACCAGACCCCAATGCGCACCGCACCACCTTGCATTGGGCCAGGGCGCTCGGAGGTTGGCTGGAAGACGGCAGCATGGATGACGAGGGAAAATGGGATTCTGCCCGTGTATATGAAGAGGCCCGCTGGCGTTACGAAAAACGCCCATGGCCCACGAACGAAATCATTAGAAGCGGCCTGAATGATTACATGGCCTTTGCCTACCAGGGCGGTGAGCATGATGACGGCTTCCAGGCGGGCATTGATATGTATGAACGCTGGACAGGAAAAAAGGGCCCTGTGTCACTTTCCAAGGTGTTGACGCCCCGTGAATTTGGCTACGCCCTATGCCGGCACCGAACCTGTCAGCAGCAATTTGACGAAGAGGATTTGTTCAAGGCTGGACGCAAGATGTTGCAGGCAAATTTGCAAGAAACGTGGCTGGGCGGTGGACAGATGATACGCGCTGCAACGTGGCTCAAAATTGTTTACTGGCACCACGACGAGACTCTGACTCCACTGCAAACCATCTTGAAGGCATACGATGACATGCCCAAGGTGCAAAAACCAGATTTTATTATCCCTGCTTGACTGCCCGTCCAGCGCGGTAGGATGGGTTGAGCCAAAGGCGAAACCCATCGCAACGACGGATCTACAAACTACTTGACTGTCAAAACAGGAGCTGGTGGCGCTTGTCTCTGCTTGATTTCAGAGTATTTTATATCTAAAACCGTTGCCAATCAAGCGTAAGCAGCTCCTGTTTTAATAGAACGCTCCGCTCGGATTTGTCCACATCTTGAACCACAATAGCAGCAGCGTGGCACCACGCCTATCGGCATTCGTGAAACCGTTCGCACGTCTCTTCCTCGCCCTGTTGCTCTTGCTGCCTGCCCTTGCGGCACAGGCAGGGGTTGCCGTTGTGGCCAGCCTCACGGCCAGCAACGACATCATCCTGGACGCCTCAGAAAACCGCTACAGCCAGCAAAGCAGCCAAAGCAGCAACTCGGC